>Ga0209219_1000015_pt1 | contig 85598 bp, 85 predicted proteins | sample BlaSpr_A8_OM1_M1_FD_187973 | JGI IMG/M metagenome (GOLD analysis project Ga0209219, IMG submission 187973) | Forest soil microbial communities from Thunder Bay, Ontario, Canada - Black Spruce, Ontario site 2_A8_OM1_M1 (SPAdes) (version 2) | ecosystem: Environmental > Terrestrial > Soil > Boreal... | reverse complement strand
GCCGCCACCCATACCGTGCTCGCGATGCTGGCGGCCCTCGACGGTGATCGCCGCGCCAACGACGCCCACTACCTCCTCGCGCTGCGAGCGGCGGAGGAGGCGCCGGATGTCCTGCAGGTCGTGCGAATCCGGACCAATCGCGCGTCGCACTTCATCGAGGAGGGTGCATACGAAGAGGGCTTGCGGGAGCTGGAGGTCGCCATCCGTCTCGCCGAGCTCACATCCTTCACCACGTTCCTCGCGCTCAGCCTGAGCAACCGCGGTGAGGCGCGGCTTCGCCTGGGGCGGCTGGACGAAGCCCTCAGTGATTTCGAGGCATCCCGGCTCAAGTCGCTCGAGATCGGATTGGACGTCGTCGCGTATGCATTGACAGGTATCGGCGACATCCATCGCATTCGTGGGAACCTGGCACAGGCTCGCGCGGAATACGAGGAGGCGATCTCGATCTCCGAAGCCGCGGGGGACGTCCAGGGACTGGCGCCCGCGCTGTCCGGCCTGGCTCGGGTCGTCGCCGGCGAGGACCCGGAGGGGGCGAAGCTGCTGGCCGACCGAGCGATCGCCTGCGGCAACGGGCTGTTCTACGCTTCGGCGCTGCTGACCGCGGGATGGGTTGCCGCGATGGCGGGCGACGGGCGCCGCGCCGGCGAGCTGGCCGCCACGGCGGAGTCGGTCGCCCAGTCGAGGCGCGACCGGTCCGGACTTGCGGAGTCACTGGCGCTCGTGGCGCTCAGCGCCGACGAGCCGCGGCATCATGCCGATCGTCTCCTCGAGGCCGGGTCGATCTGGCGCGAGATCGGCGACCTGCTGAACCACGCGCTCGTCCGGCTGGCGCTTGCGCGCATGGAACCCGGTCCGGCGGCGGTGCTTCAGCGCCGGGAAGCGGAGCGTCAGCTCGAGGCCTACGGGCTCAGGGTGCACCAGGGTGGGAACGTCGCCGCCGGCATGCTCGCCATGGTGTCGCGAGCCGACCCGAGAGCCGTGCGCATCCAGGTCCTCGGAGGCTTCTCGGTGGTGCGCCAGGGTCAGCTCGTGCGGCTGTCGGATTGGCAGTCGAAGCGCGCCCGGGAGTTGCTCAAGATGCTCATCGCTCGGCGAGGCCATCCAGTGCCTCGCACCGTGCTCATCGAGGCGCTCTGGCCCGACGACAACGCCGACGGACTCAACAACCGGCTCTCGGTTGCTCTGACGACGATTCGCAGCGTGCTCGATCCCACCCACCGGTTCGCCACCGAGCACTTCATCAAGGCTGACAAGGACGCCGTCGGTGTCAATCTCGACTCGATGGATGTCGACCTCGAGCGCTTCCTCGCCAGCGCCGCGGAAGGGCTCGCCCGGCTCCGCGAGACTGACGCCTCCGACGCGCTCCCGATCCTCGAAGCCGCCGAGGTCGCATATGGCGGCGAGTTCCTCGAGGAGAACCTCTACGACGATTGGGCGACGCCGGTGCGCGAGGAGGCGCGGGCGACGTATTCGTCGGTGGCGCGGGCCCTCGCGCAGCACGCCGCGGATCGCAGCGAGCCCGACGTCGCTGTGCGCTACCTCCTGCGCATCCTGGAGATCGACCGCTTCGATGAGGACGCGAACCTGCTCCTGGTCCGCGCGCTCTCGGCAGCCGGGCGTCACGGCGAGGCGCACCGGCACTACCTCAACTATCGACGGGCGATGGACGAGCTCGGCGTCGAACCGGTTCCGTTCCCCGGCGCGCGCCGTTCGGCGTGATCTTCAGCACGCGATCACCAAACCTTAAGACAACCCGAAAGGCGCTCATTAGCCTGCAGCGCATGCAGGCATTCATCGTTCGTGTCTGGACCCCGCGCGATGGCGACGAGATTCCCGGCGGCGTGCGCGGGACGGCTGTGCATCTCGCTTCTGGGCGCGAGGTTCGCTTTGCCGACGGAGCGGCACTGATCGAGTTTCTGAGCGATGCAGGAAGCTTCGGGGCGGCAACCGTCCGGGGTCAGGCCGGCGCCGATCCATTCACACGACGCAGCGAGCCGAAAGACATCCCCTGAGGGTGTCTCTCGGCGCGTGAGCAACCCGCTGGACGGATCAGTGGCAGTTCGCCTGATAGTCGGCGGCCCGGTATGGTTTGCGCACATGGGGACGCCCGCCGAGCTCGAGACCGCCGCTGTAGGTCCGCGAGCCACGGCGCGGCAACAGATGCCCCCGTCGCTCCGAGACGAAGTTCGGCTGGTCGGCGAAGTCCTCGGACAGGTGATCGCCGAACAGGCCGGCGCTGCACTGCTCGCCGATGTCGAGCGACTGCGGCGGACCGTCATCCGCGCACGCACTGAGGGCGATCTTCGCGGCGGGCATGCCGAGGAGGCCGACGCACTGGTGTCGTCGTGGTCTCTGGATCGCGCTGAGCTGGTGGCGCGCGCGTTCACCTGCTACTTCCACCTCGTCAACCTTGCCGAGGAGCGGTTTCGAGCCCGCACGCTCCGCGAACCAGACCACAGCGCGCAGGCGCCACCAGAGGCGTTTGCCGCCGCTCTCGCGGATGTTCGCGAGGAGTTGGGCGAGCAGGGACTCGCGCAGCTGATCGCGAGCCTGGAGGTCCACCCGGTATTCACCGCGCACCCCACCGAGGCTCGAAGGCGTGCGGTGACGTCGGCACTGCGACGGGTAGGGGAGCAGCTCGAGCGCCGCAACGATCCCCATATCGGAGGCGTGGAGCAAGCAGAGGCACACCGGCGTCTGCTGGAAGAGGTCGATCGCCTCTGGCGCACCGCGCAGCTGCGAACCCAGGAGCTCCAGCCTCTCGATGAGGTACGCGCGCTCATGGGCGTCTTTGACGAGACGCTGTTCCGGCTTATCCCCGAGCTCTATCGCGAGTGCGATGTCCGTCTTGCTCCCGGCGAGGCGGGAGGGCGGTTGCCGGCGATTCCGCCGTTCGTGCGCTTCGGCAGCTGGGTCGGCGGTGATCGCGACGGCAATCCGCAGATCACCGCGCACGTCACCCTGGAGGCGATGATCATCCAGTCCGACCACGTGCTGCGCGGCCTGGAGACCGCGACACGCCGCATCGGCAGGAGTCTGACAGCCGACGTCGTGACCACGCCGCCGGATGCGCACCTGGTCAGCCGGCTGCGCACCACGCGTGCGCTCGCCGGTACTCGCGCTGCGGCAATCGAAGCGCGATCCCCCGGTGAGCCGTATCGGCAGTTTCTTCTGCTGGTTGCGGAGCGGATTGCCGCGACGCGGCGCGCCGACCTGTCGCTGGGATACGCCGGACCCGATGAGTTGCACGACGACCTTCGCTGTCTCCAGGACGCACTGGTCGCTGCCGGGGCGCCACGACAGGCGTACGGAGAAGTCCATGACCTGGTCTGGCAGGTGCAGACCTTTGGATTTCACCTTGCGGAGCTCGAGATTCGCCAGCACAGTGCGGTGCATCGCACCGCACTCGCCGAGCTCGATGCCGGAGCTGCGTGCTCGCCCGAGACCGACGAGATCCTGGCGACGCTTCGCATGGTGGCGCTGCTGCAGCAGCGTTTCGGCGCTCGCGCCTGCCATCGCTACATCGTGAGCTTCACGCAGAGCGCTGAGGACATCGCGGCCGTCTATGCGCTGGCCGAGCGCGCCTGCACTCCCAACGCGCTGCCGGTCATCGACGTCGTGCCGCTGTTCGAAACCATTCACGACCTGCACCAGGCTCGAGCGACGCTCGATGACATGCTCCTGCTGGAACCGGTGCAACGCCGGCTGGCAGCCTCGGGCCGCGCCCTCGAGGTGATGCTCGGCTACTCGGACTCGGCGAAGGAGAGCGGGCCCGTCACGGCAAACCTCGCGCTGTACGCAGCCCAGGCTGACCTTGCCGCGTGGGCCGCGGAACACTCGATCCGTCTCACCCTGTTCCACGGCCGCGGTGGTGCGCTCGGGCGCGGCGGCGGTCCGGCCAACCGCGCGGTCATGGCACAGGCTCCAGGATCCGTTGCGGGCCGATTCAAAGTCACGGAGCAAGGGGAAGTCATCTTTGCTCGATACGGCAATCGCACCCTCGCGCGGCGGCATCTCGAACAGGTGACGTCGGCTGTGCTGCTCGCCTCCGCTCCCGCATCCCGGGAGCGAACCAAGCGTGCCGCGGTTCGTTTCGACGCACTCGCGCGCCGGCTCGACGCCGCCGCGCTGCGCGCGTACGGGGAGCTGACTCATGCCGATGGTTTCGCGGCGTATTTTACTGCGGTCACGCCGGTGCGCGAACTGGCTCGTCTGCACCTCGGGTCGCGCCCCGCGCAGCGCGGCGGCGACCCGAGCCTGGAATCACTCAGGGCGATTCCGTGGGTCTTCGCGTGGTCACAGATACGCCTCAATCTTCCCGGTTGGTACGGTGTCGGCAGCGGACTCGCCGGAGCTGATCTCGACGAGCTGCGCGTCGCCTACAACGAGTGGCCGTTGCTGAGCGTGCTCATCGACAACGCGGAGATGAGTCTTGCCAAGACGGATCGATTCATGGCCGCCGAGTATCTGAAGCTCGGCAATCAACCGCGCATCGCCGAGCTCATCCTCGACGAATACGACCGTTCCATCGAGCAGATCCTCGCGGTCACCGGTCAATCGCGGCTGCTCGAGCATCGCCGTGTCCTCTCCTGGGCTGTCGAACTTCGCAACCCCTACATCGACGCGCTCAGTCATCTGCAGCTGCGTGCGCTGCGCGCGCTGCGCAGGGGAACGGACGACGACGCGGAGCGCAAGCGCCTCGAGCAGTTACTGCTCCTCACCGTCAACGGCATCGCAGCCGGTCTGCAGAACACCGGATAGCGGTCGCGTCATGGAGATGGTGACGCTTGGTCGTGATGGACCGCCCGTGAGCCGGATCGGGCTTGGTCTTGCGGCAACAGGGCGGCCCGCATACATCACCACGCACCGAGACGCCGACTTCGGGAGCGACCGTACGGAAGACGCGCTTCGCCAGCGGACCTGGCAGCTGCTCGACGCAGCGTATGCGGCCGGGGTGCGCTACGTCGACGTCGCGCGGTCGTACGGGTCTGCTGAGTTGTTCCTGAGTCAGTGGTTCGCGGCTCGTGGCGACGCAGACGACCTGGTCGTCGGGTCGAAATGGGGCTACACCTACGTCGGAGGATGGGACGTCGCCGCCCCGGTCCAGGAGGTGAAAGACCTGTCGCCGTCGACCTTTGAACGTCAGTATCGAGAGACCAACGCGCTCATCGGAGACCGTCTGCGTTTGTACCAGGTGCACTCGCTCACCGTCGAATCGGGCGCGCTCGAAAACACGGCGCTGCTCGCCGCGCTTGCAGCCCACCGCAGCAACGGCCTGCTGCTCGGCATCACCACCACGGGTCCAGCGCAGGCCGACACGGTTCGCCGAGCCTTCGAAGTCCACATCGATGGGGTGCAGCTGTTCTCGTCGGTCCAGGCGACCTGGAACCTGCTCGAGCCGTCAGCCGGCCCCGCCCTCGAAGAGGCGCACAGCGGTGGATGGGCCGTGCTCGTGAAGGAGGCCGTTGCCAATGGGAGGCTCACCAGATACGGAGACGCCGGCGCACCAGGCACGCCTTTCGGCAACGCGGCGGCCGCGGCCGGAGTGGAGCCGGACGCGCTGGCTCTTGCCGCAGTGCTCGCGCAACCATGGGTGACCGTCGTTCTGAGCGGTGCCGCCAGCGTCGATCAGCTCACGAGCAACCTCCGCGCCGGGGAGACACCCGTCGGTGTCCTCCCGAGTCTGGCAGAACCGGCGGCGCAATACTGGGCGACGCGGTCTGCCCGACCGTGGACCTGAGCATCACGCGCGACCGCCGCGGTCGTGATCGAGGCGCCGTGGCCGGCGCTATCGTTCAGTGCTGAGAGTCAGGTGAGTGCGTGGGCGATGTCTCGGGGTAGCTGTCGGGCTGGCGCGCGAAGGTGTACAGGCTGCGGGCACGCAGTTGCAGGTAGACGCCGAGACCCGCCCACTCGCTGACGCTTTGGTTGCCGACTGCGACCTGGGTGGCGTCGAGTTCTGCGAAGTCGCGATGGTCTGCACCGATGATCTTCGCTTGCCCGTGCGCGATGACGGCCAGGGCGGTGCCCTCGAAGTAGGTGAGGCTCGCGCCCGGACGACGCGATAGGTGTTGGGCGCGGGTGGACTCCGCAACCGTGGGGACGTAGAACCGACCGCGTAGGAAGAAGGCGTTGATCGGTGCCACGCGGCTCGCCCTTTGCGGTGACTGTGGCGAGCGCAACGGTGAGAGTGCCCTGCAGGTGCGCGGCGAGCTGCATCGCCGACAACGAGTGCTCGGGCATTTCAAACGAGTTCCGTAGGAAAGCGCTCGCGCGCGTCATGCTGTCATCGAGCAGCGCCTGCAGTCGCTGAAGGTCGACGGGTGACTCTCGCACGGTCATTCCATGATCTCCGAAGCTCCGACGCCGTGGCGAACACTTGTTTGGTATGCTACAGCGATGTGTGATGGCGACGGCAGGACGACCGCATCGCTGGAGCGCCTGCTCCAGGCCATCGATGGGTTCGTGGCGGCTCCCGCCGAGTCGGTCACGCCGTCCCAGCTGGGCGAGCATCTGATCCGGCTGCGCCACGGCATCGACCGCCTCGAGCTCGACTTCGCAAAAGCCGCGGCCGCCTTTGCGAGCACCGACGAGGCCGCCAGCCAGGGTTCGACCTCAGCGGTCGACTGGGTGCGCCATCGGTGCGCCATGTCCGGGCAGGCGGCGGCCCGCGCGATCGCCACCGGGGAGGCTGCCGAAGGGCTGCCGGCGAGCGTCGCCGCGCTGGAGGAGGGCCGGATCGGGTTCGCCCACCTCAGCCTGCTTGCCGGCACCGCCCGGGCGCTCGACGGCACTGCTGGGGAGGCCGGTTTTGACGAGGCGCCGCTGCTCAAGCTCGCCCTCGAGCACTCGGTGAGCCGCTTTGGCTTTGACTGCACCCACGCCCGCCATGCCGCCGACGCCGCCTCGGTGCTCGCCGAGCAGGTCAGCGCGGTCGAGAGCCGGCGTCTGGAGTTCCACCGCTGCGGGGATGGGCGGATCGCCATCCGCGGCCTGCTCGACCCGGTCGGCGGCGCCATCCTGCGGCTCGCCCTGGCCCCGCTCGCCGCCCCCTCGGGGGCGGACGACGAGCGCTCACAGCCGCGCCGCTCCGGCGATGCCCTGGTGGAGCTCGCCAACCATGCGCTGGAGCACGGCTTCCTGACGCAGGGGCGCACCCGGCAGCGTCCCCAGCTCCAGCTCAACGCCTCGGTGGAGACGGTCCAGGGACTGGCGGGCGCCCCCGGGGGTGAGCTCGAGTTTGCCGGGGTGGTCCCGGCGGCGACGGTGCAACGGCTGGCCTGTGACGCCGGCACCCGCCGGGTGCTGCTCGGCCCCGAGGCGGCGGTGCTCGAGGTCGGCCGGGCGCTGCGGGTGCCCGGCGCGGCCGCCCGGGCGGCGCTGCGGGTGCGGGACCGGGGCTGCGTCTGGCCGGACTGCGAGCGGCCCTCCTCGTGGACCAGCGCCCACCACCTCCTCCACTGGAGCCACGGCGGCGACACCAACCTCGCCAATCTCGTCTCGTTGTGCTTTCGGCATCACTGGTCGGTGCACGAGGGGGGCTGGCGTTTGGTCCGCACCGAGCAGCAGCGGGTGCTTGCGATTCCCCCGGCGCCCCCGTCCGGCGCCTGGGCCCGCGCCCCCGACGTGGTGGCAGCCGTCTAAGGGCGGGGTTGCACATGAGCGGGCCTGGCCTGCTGTGGCCGCACGCAAGGAGGCACATCTGCGTGATGACCTCCTAATCGTGATGACTTCTTAATAAGGTGTGATCAAGTGTGATCAGGACGCCGCAACCACTGCCCAGACTTCGACCCCCCGTGACCCCTCATGGTGGGGCCGATGGAAGACGGCGAATCGATCCCACGCGCACCTGGCGACCAGCCCCGGCGGCAGGCGGTCGACCTAACCCTCGAATGGCCAGCGGACGGCGCCGAGCTCACGAGAGGCGCCGCGGGCCGCTTCCACCACCGCGGTTGCGAGGCCGCGAGCCGGACCCCGCGGAAAGATGCGCTCGGTGTCGCCGACCACCGCGATCGCCCCGACGGCAATCCCCGAGCGGTCGAAGATCGGCGCGGCGATGCTGGATTCACCCAGGACCGCCTCGTCCCGCTCGATTGCAATCGCATGGATACGGATGTCCTCGAGCTGCACGCGCAACGCAGCCGACGTCGGGGTCCGTTTCGTCAACCGCTGCAGCGGCGATGACAGCAGGTTGGCGATGATGTCCTTCGGTGCAAAGGCGAGGAGTGCCTTGCCCACGGCGCTGGCGTGGAGCGGCAGCTCGGCACCCACCTCGAGGATCTGAAGCGTGGCGTCGGGTCGGAAGACGTGGTGGACGATCACCGCGGAGGCTCCGTGCCGGACACCGACGCGAACCGCCGAGTTGGTGCGGACCGCGAGCCGCGCCGCGTACGTGATCGAGCGGGCGCGGAGCTCGTTGACGTCAAGATAGGAGTATCCGAGCTGGAGCAGGCCGGGTCCCAGCTGATACTTCTCCGACACGCGGTCCTGTTCGACGAAGCCCTGGGCGAGCAGCGTCTGGAGCAGTCCATGGACAGTCGGACGCGCCAGCTCGAGCCGCTCGGCGAGCTCACTGACCCCCAACCGCCCGGGTCCGCTGGCGAGTGCTTTGAGGATTGCCGCGGCCCGATCCACGGATTGGATCCTGGCCGGGCGGCGCCCATTCGGCATTGCTGAATTATGGTCAGGGATGTAGACTACCTGCCAGTCTGAACGAATCGTCTGAGAGCGAGGGACGTCGTGGCGGTCGGGATTGTACTGGTGTCACACAGCCCCCAGCTGGCGGCGGGATTGCAGCTGCTGGCCGGTCAGATGGCCGGCCCGGACGTGCACATCGAGCCGGCCGGTGGCGGCCCTGACGGAGGCCTGGGGACCTCGGAGGCGCTCGTCCGCGAGGCGATGGCGCAGGCCGACCAGGGAGAGGGAGTCCTGCTGCTCTGCGACCTCGGCAGCTCGATCCTCACCGTCCGTGAAATCCTTGGCGGAAATGGCAACGGCCACTTCCGGCTGGTCGACGCGCCATTCGTCGAAGGTGCGGTCGCCGCAGCGGTCGTCGCCTCGTCGGGAGCATCCCTCGAGGAGGTGGCCCGCGCCGCGGAGGAGGCGCGCGATGCTCGCAAACTCTGAAGCGACCATGACCCTGCCCGAAGGTGTCGCGTTGCACGCGCGCCCTGCGGCACTGTTCGTGCGCACCGCAATGCGCTTTCGATCCAAGATCATCGTCGCGGCGAACGGTCGCGAGGCCGACGCCAAAAGCATTCTCAGCGTGCTCGGCCTCGGTGCCACAGCAGGCACCACCCTGCTCGTCAGAGCCGACGGCGAGGACGCGGCCGCAGCCCTCGATGCCCTGGCCGCGTCACTCGCCGGCGTCGTCGAGTAGGTTCCGCAGCGGGCGCGCCAGGGACTGCACCTCGGCGGCGGATTCGGCCTCGAGGGCGCGGAGCGCGATCCTCGACGCCTCCCCATGTTCAAGGGTGCGCACCCACGCTCGGACGCGCGCGACCATCGCCGCACCGACACTGAGCTCGTCAACCCCGAGGCCGATGAGCAGCGGCATCACCATAGGATCCGAGGCTGCCTCACCACAGACCTCGACGAGGATCTGCGCCCGCCGGGCGGCCGCGACGGTGTCGGCGATGAGGCGGAGGACGGCCGGGTGATGCGCCGGAGCACCGCCGGGGCGGGTTCGGTCGAGTCCGAGCTGAAGGCTCGTCAGGTCATTGGTGCCGATGCTGAACAGGCCGACCTCGACCGCGATGCGATCCGCCATGGCGACTGCGCCCGGCACCTCCACCATGGCGGCGACCAGCGGGAGCCGGCGTCCGGTGCTCACGGCCACCTCCTCGAGGGCCGCCCGGATCGCGCGGACGTGCCCGGGTTCACTGACCATCGGAATCAGCACTCGGAGCTGGGTGTCCTCGCCAGCGTCGAGGATCGCCTCCAATTGCGCTGAGAGCGCTGCGGGCTCATCCAGGAGCAACTCGACCCCGCGCCCGTGGGTACCCCGAAGGAACGGTGGGGTTTTGTCGCCGCCAAAGTCGAGGAGACGCACCGTCGCCGTTCGCCCGGCGAGCTGGGCGAGGGCGGGCTCGAGGATGCGCAGGTGCTCCGTCAGGCTCGGCCAGTGTGTCGCCTCGAGGAAGGCGAGCTCGGTGCGAAGCAGCCCGACACCCTCGGCGCCGGCGAGTAACCCCGCTCGCACCTCGGCGGCGCCAGACGCGTTGGCAAGGACGCGGACCGACCTGCCGTCGCGCGTCACCGTCGGCAGACCGTGCGCCGACATCGAGCGCCGCTGCGCGGCCCGCAACGATTCGAGCTCACCGAGCACCGTCTCGACCCGGGACCGGTCCGGCGCACCGATCGCCAATCCCTTGGTCCCGTCGACGATGCACGGCGATCCCTCTCCCAGGCCGAGCACGTCGGTGCCCAGCCCGACCACCATGGGCAGCCCGAGCCCCCTCGCCACGATGGCGGCGTGCGCGGTGGTGCCGCCGGCGGCAAGAGCGATCGCCCGCACGTCGCTGTCGAGCTCGGCGACGTCCGCCGGCCCCAGGTCGACTGCCACGAGGATGGCGTCGCCACCTTGTTCACGCAGATCCGAGGAGGTTGGGGCGGACCCGGATGCGAGCCGGGACGCGCGCCGGCCGAGACTGCGGACATCGGCCGCGCGGGCGGCGAGATCGGCGTCGCCGAGCGCGTCGAGCTGCGTCGCGGCGCCCTCGACCTCGAGTCGAATCGCGCTCGATGCGCTGAGGCCGCGGTCGAGCACAGCGGTTTCGACCGCGGAGCGCAGCAGCGGATCCTCGGCCATCATCACCCCGGCTTCGAGGATGTCGGCCTCGTCGGCGCGACCATCAGCGCGCAGCCGGCCTGCGAGCGCTTCGAGCTCGCGCGCCGACTCGTCGAGCGCCGTCAGCGCGCGCGCCGCCGCCGCCGGGCGAACGGCTTCGTCGAGGACGATGTGGTCGTCGGCACCGTCCTGGTCGAGTCGCCGAACCTTCCCGAAGGCTGTACCCGGCGACGCCGGGACGCCAACGAGCACGCGCTCGGACATCAGGAAGAGCTCGCGACCGTCCGTTCCAGGGCGCGGATGATCAGTGCCGTCGACGTCGCACCAGGGTCCTGATGTCCGATGGATCGCTCACCGAGGTAGGACGCCCGTCCCTTCCGTGCCTGCATGGGAATGGTTGCCCGCATTCCCGCTTCGGCCGCTTCAGCGGCCGAGCGCAGCATCTCGCCGCTTGACGCGCCGCGACCCAGAGCCTCGCGCATGACCGTCACCGCCGGGTCGAGCGCGTCGACCATGGTCTTGTCGCCGGGCACGGCGGCGCCGAGGTCCTGGACGGAAGCGAGCGCCGCCGCCACCGCATCGACCAGCTGCGCCAGGTCGAACGTCGGCTCGTCTCCGAGCGCGCGGCCGGCCTTGCGCAACGCCGACCCCCAGAGCGGACCGCTGGCTCCGCCGACAGTTGAGATCAGGGTCTTGCCGGCGAGGATCAGCAGCTTGCCCGGCGTTCCGTCCGGCTCGGTGCTCAGCGCAAGGGTGACCGCGTCAAACCCTCGATTCATGTTGATGCCGTGATCGCCATCGCCGATCGCGGCGTCGAGCTGGACCAGGTAGTCCCGCTCGGCCCGGACCGACGAGGCGATCTCGTTCATCCACGCGGTGACGGTCTGCGAGTCCATTGCTATTGCGACCGCCACCTTAGCATCAGCCTCCCCAGCGAAGTGCCGGCGTATGCACTGGTGCGTCCCACAACGCTGTGGTCGCGTCATCGAGCTCGAGCAGTGTCAGCGAGGCGCCGGCCATCTCGAGCGAGGTGATGTAGCTCCCCACCAGATTGCGAGCCGGGTGCAGGCCCGCCTTACGCAGGCGGCTCTCGACCTCGCCGTAGAGGAGGTACAGCTCGATCAGCGGTGTGCCGCCCATGCCGTTCACGAACACCAGCACGTTGGCACCGGACTTTGCCTGAAGGTCGGACGTCACCGCTTCAACCATGATGTCGGCGATCTCGGCCGCGCTGCCGAGCGGCGCGCGACGCCGGCCGGGCTCGCCGTGGATACCGATGCCAACCTCCATCTCGCCCTCGGGCAGGTCGAAGATGGGCTGGCCGGATGCGGGCGGGATGCAGGACGAGAGGGCGATGCCGAACGAGCGAGCGCGAGAGTTCACCTGGCGGACGAAGCCCGCCACAGCGGCGAGGTCATCGCCACGCTCTGCCGCCGCACCCGCGATCTTCTCTGCGAGCACGGTCCCACCGACGCCGCGGCGCCCGGCGGTGTACAGCGAGTCCTGGACCGCCACGTCATCGTCGATCACCACGGATTCGACCTTGATGCCGTCCTCGGCAGCCTCGTCGGCGGCCATCTTGAAGTTTAGGACGTCGCCGGTGTAGTTCTTGACGATGTGCACGACACCTGCGCCACCGTTCACCGCCTTGGTGGCGGCGAGCATCTGGTCGGGCACCGGCGAGGTGAAGACCTCCCCCGGGCACGCGGCGTCGAGCATGCCCATGCCGACGAAGCCACCGTGAAGCGGCTCGTGGCCGGAGCCACCGCCCGAGATCAGCGCGACTTTGCCCTGCTTCGGCGCGTCGACGCGCACCAGGATCTGGTTCTCGACGTCGTAACGGAGAAGGTCGGAATGGGCGGCAGCAAGCCCAGCGAGCGACTGCTTAACGACCTGGTCCGGTTCGTTGATGATTTTCCGCATTCGCCTGACAGCAGTGGCCATGCTGGGTCTCCCTGTATTCGACATTATCGAACGGTGGTCGGAAACTACTCTTATCGCGAGGGTGATGTCAAGGGGGCTGTTAGGATCGCGCCCCGTGGGCGGTAGAGCCGTTGTCACCGGCGCGACCGGCTTCCTCGGAAGGGCGCTTGTCCAGGAGCTGGTGGGCGCCGGTCGCCCCGTCAGAGCGCTGGTTCGCTCCGATGCGGCCGCCCGGGCAGTGGTGGCGCTGGGCGCAGAGCCGGTTCGCGGTGACCTGCGCAACCCTCCGACCCTCGAGGCCGCTTTCGCGGGGTGCGCGGTCGTGTACCACGCCGCCGGGGTGAACGCGTTCTGCCTGCCGGATCCGCGACCGCTCTTTGCGGTCAACGTGGCCGGCTCTCGCGCGGTGGCGCTCGCAGCCGCGAAGGCCGGGGTGGGGAAGCTGATCTACACGTCGTCAGCCGTGACCATGGAGCGGAAGGGAGCCACCATCGGAGGCAGGCGTTCCAAGCGCAGCGCCTTCCCCTCGAACTACGCACGATCGAAGGTCGAGGCAGAGCGAGCGGTCATGGAGGTCGCTGAGCAGACCGGGCTCATGGTCGTCACAGTCAACCCGGCTTCAGTCCAGGGGCCGGGGCGGACCAGCGGCACCGCCCGGCTACTGCTCGGCTACCTGAACGGCAAGCTGCGCGTTGCCATCGATGGACCCCTCAACGTCATCGACATCGCCGACTGCACGCGCGGCCACCTCCTCGCCGAGGAGAGGGGAGTCGGGGGCGAGCGCTACCTGCTCTGCGGCGCGTCGATGACGTTCCGGGAGGGGCTCGAGCTGCTGTCGCGCATCACCGGGCTCGAGGACACCCCGAGGTTCATCCCGGCGCGGCTCGCATATGGTCTCGCCGCAGGTGTTGAGCTCGCCGGGCGCATCCGCCACAAGCGGTCGTCCTTCTGCCGCGAGATGATGCGGACGCTCACCCAGGGCAGCCCGTACGACGGAAGCCGTGCGGCGCGCGAGCTGGGCCTCGCGTACACGCCGATCGAAACGTCGATGCGGCGAACCGTCGGCTGGTACGTCGCCCACGGCCTGGTGCAGCGGCCGCTGCCCCGCTTCAGCGAGCCGCCCAACCACTGACCGGGGAACCCGCAGGCCGGTATCCTTGGCGAGCTTTGCGTGCGCAGTTTCCGTGTCCGACGAGGGAAGTTGAGCGCCAAGCGCTGATCGGCGCACCCGGTCCCATGTGACCCGCCATCTGACGCTCCCCACTCAGCTCACCATCCTCCGCATCCTGCTCGTGCCGGTGATCGGAGCCGTGCTCGCCATGGACTTCACCGACCACTACCAGGTCGGCGCCGTCGCCTACGTCACCGCGGCGGCAACCGACACGCTGGACGGCCGCATCGCTCGCAGCCGCAACCTCGTCACCGAGCTGGGAAAGTTCCTCGACCCGCTGGCGGACAAGCTGCTGGTCATCACCGTGCTGGTCATCCTGGCGAGCCAGTCACTGCTGCCTTCGTGGGTGGTGGTGGTCGTCGCCGCGCGCGAGTTCCTGATCACCGGCCTGCGTTCGGTGGCCGCAGCGCAGGGTGTGGTGGTGAGCTCGACCCCGTGGGGCAAGTCGAAGACGCTCACCCAGAACTGCATGATCCTGCTGATCATCCTGGCCCAGCCGTACCACGTTCTCGAGCCCGCCGCGGTTGCCTTCATCTGGATCGCGGTCGTCGCCACGGTGCTGAGCGGGCTCGACTACCTCTGGCGATATCGCCGTTTCATCGTCTAGCGCGACGCGTCAGTCGTCGTCGTCCACCCAGTCGAGGCTGCGCTGGACAGCCTTCTTCCACTTTCGGTAGCCCTTGTCGCGCGCCGCTTGCTCCATGTGTGGAAGCCACTCAGCCGCCTTGTGCCAGTTGGCGCGAAGGCTCTCGATGTCGGGCCAGAACCCGACGGCGAGCCCGGCGGCATAAGCGGCGCCGAGCGACACCGTCTCGGCGACGATCGGCCGCACCACCGGCACAGCGAGCACGTCGGCGAGGAACTGCATCAGCAGGTTGTTCGCGGTCATGCCTCCGTCGGCTTTCAGCGACGTCAGCTCGATGCCGGAGTCGGCGTTCATGGCGTCGACGACTTCGCGCGTCTGCCATGCGGTCGCCTCGAGCACCGCGCGGGCGAGATGCCCCTTGGTGACATAGCCGGTGAGCCCGGCAATGACGCCGCGCGCGTCGCCGCGCCAGTGGGGAGCGAAGAGGCCCGAGAACGCCGGGACGAAATAGATACCGCCGTTGTCGTCGACGCTTCGCGCGAGCGTCTCCACCTCCGGTGCGCTTCCGATCAGGCCCACTTTGTCGCGGAACCACTGCACCAGAGCGCCGGTCACGGCGATCGAGCCTTCGAGCGCGTAGGTCGCCGGCTCATCGCCGATCTTGGAGCCGACCGTGGTCAGCAGTCCATGTCCGGACCGTACCGGCCGGCTTCCGGTGTTGAGCAGCAGAAAGCTCCCGGTGCCGTAGGTGCACTTGGCCTCGCCGGCGGAGAAGCATGTCTGCCCGAAGAGCGCGGCCTGCTGGTCCCCGAGTGCGGCGGCGATCGGAACGCCGCCGAGCGAGTCCACGGCCTCGCCGTAGATCTTCGACGACGGTTGGATTTCGGGCAGCATCGCTCGCGGTACCCCGATCGTCTCGAGCAGCGTGTCGTCCCAGTCGAGGGTCTCGAGATTCATGAGCATGGTCCGGCTGGCATTGGTCACGTCGGTCACGTGCCGGCCGGTGAGATTCCACACGAGCCAGCTGTCCATGGTGCCGAAGAGCAGATCACCCTCCTCTGCGCGACTGCGCAGGCCCGGCGCGCTGTCGAGCAGCCAGCTCACCTTGGGCCCCGAGAAGTACGTGGCGAGCGGCAGACCACAGCGGTCGCGAAAACGATCCTGACCGTGCTCGGCGCCGAGCTTCCGGACGAGACCGTCGGTGCGCGTGTCCTGCCAGACGATCGCGTTGTGCACCGGGGTCCCGGTGTGGCGGTCCCACACCACCGTGGTCTCGCGCTGGTTCGCGATGCCGACCGCCACCAGGTCACGGACTTCAAGGCCGCCGCTTTCGAGCGCACCGCGCACCACGGTGACGACGTTGCGGAGGATCTCCATGGGATCGTGCTCGACCCACCCCGGGCGCGGGAAGATCTGCTCGTGCTCCTTCTGGCTCAGGGACACGATCCGGCCCTGTCGATCGAACACCAGGCAGCGTGACGACGCGGTTCCCTGGTCGATGGCGGCGACGTATCTCTCGCTCAAGGCTTGCGGATCCTCCCAGATGTCCGGGCTACCACGGAACCGCTCCGAGGTCGCGCGAGATGGTTCGAGCACCCTCGCGGACGTGCGCAACCAGCTCGCTGCGCAGCTGCGAACCTTCGCAGAGGCGATCCACCGGGCCGGAGATGGCGATGGCGCCGACGGCGATGCCGCGGCGGTCGCGAATCGGCGCGGCGCAGGACACCTCACCGTCGATCAGCTCCTCGACGTCCGACGCCCAGCCCCGCTCGCGCACGCGCTTGAGCTCCTTGCCGAGCTGCTTGGGATCGGTGATGGTGCAACCGGTGAAGCGCGGCAGGCCACCATTGGCGGCCAGCTCGTCCGCGAGGTACGGGTGGTGGGCGAGGAGCACCTTGCCCATGGCGGTGGCGTGCATTGGCAGCAGCGCGCCGACCTCGAGCGCCTGCGGGCTGTTGTCGGGGCGGAAGACGTGGTGAACGACCAGCACCTTGCCGTCGTGCAACGTTCCGAGACGCACGCTCTCGTTGGTACGCGCCGCCAGCCAATCCGACCAGTTCAGGGCTCGTGTCCGCAGCTCGTTGCCGTCGAGGTAGCTGCTCCCAAGGTGAAGCAGGGCCGCACCCACCCGGTACTTCCCCGACTCGGGATCCTGTTCGACGAAACCGACTGACAGCAGGGTCCGAAGGATGCCGTACACGGTCCCCTTGGGAAGCCCGAGCTCGCCGGCGAGCTCGGCGAGGCTCAGGCGGCCGGTGCGCCCGGAGAGCAGCCGGAGGATGGCTGACGCGCGCTCGATTGATTGAATTGGCCTGGGCACGAGGCGTAAAGCCTACTTGTTAACTGTGCCCAAAAGGGCTATGCCCCGAGGCTGTTGACAATGCCCTACAGGATGGTTAGTGTCCCCACCACCCATCAGGGGTAGAGATCCGGTCACGGAGGTTGGCACCAATGCCGAGTCACATCTTTTTCTCGGAGGTTATCGGCACAGGCCTGCTGATCCTCCTGGGGGACGGCGTCGTCGCGGGCGTGCTGCTCTCCAAGTCGAAGGCACAGAACAGCGGGTGGATCGTCATCACCTTCGGGTGGGCGATGGCGGTGGCGATGGCCGTCTACGCGGTGGGTCAGTTCGACGGCGCCCATCTCAACCCCGCGGTAACACTCGGGCTGGCGGTCATCGGCGTGACCAACTGGTCTGACGTTCCGCAGTATATCGGCGGTGAACTCGTTGGAGCTTTCATCGGAGCGGTCCTGGTGTGGGCCCACTACAGCCATCACTGGAAGGAGACGGAGGATCCTGGTCTGAAGCTCGCGGTCTTCAGCACCGGCCCTGCGATCCGCAACCCAGCGTTCAACTTCATCAGCGAGGTCATCGGCACGTTCGTGCTCGTCTTCGGGGTGGTCGCTATCACCTCCGGGGGGAACCACCTGGTCGGCGGACTCGCCCCGCTAATCATTGGCTTGCTGGTCTTCGCAATCGGCCTCTCGTTGGGCGGTCCAACCGGTTACGCGATCAACCCTGCCCGCGATCTCATGCCCCGCATCGCCCACTTCGTTCTTCCTATCCCTGGCAAGGGCTCATCCGACTGGGAGTACGCCCTGATACCTGTGGTGGGGCCGATCGTGGGTGGCATTCTCGGCGCTCTGGTTGCGCACCAGCTTCCCATCGGCTAGACATCGTCGCTGAACGCCAAGCGATACCTGAACGAGACACGGGCAAGAGGAAATAAGAATGGCGAAATACGCAGCAGCGATTGATCAGGGCACCACCAGCACGCGCTTCATGGTCTTCGATCACAGCGGCAAGGTCGTCGCTGTCGATCAGAAGGAGCATGAGCAGATCTTCCCGAAACCGGGATGGGTGGAACACGATCCGCTCGAGATCTGGACGCGCACCAACGAGGTCGTGAAGGCCGGGCTCGGCAAGGTGGACATCGGCGACATCGCCGCGGTCGGGATCACCAATCAGCGTGAGACGACGGTGGTGTGGGACCGGACCACCGGCAAGCCGGTGTACAACGCGATCGTCTGGCAGGACACACGCACCGACAAGATCGTCGAGCAGCTCTCCGCGGACGGCGGCCAGGACCGCTTCCGAGCCAAGGTTGGCCTGCCGCTGGCAACCTACTTCTCGGGCCCAAAGGTGAAGTGGATCCTGGACAACGTCGACGGTGCGAGAAGCAAGGCCGAGCGCGGTGATCTCGCTTTCGGGAACATCGACGCGTGGCTGATCTGGAACCTCACCGGCGGCACTGACGGCGGCGTTCATGTCACCGACGTGACCAACGCGAGCCGGACGATGCTTATGAATCTCGAGACCCTCGACTGGGACGACGAGATCCTGCGCATCATGAGTGTGCCGCGGTCGATGCTTCCCGCCATCCGGGCCTCGAGCGAGACGTATGGAACGGCCAAGGGCGTCCTCGCGGGCATCCCGGTCGCCGGCGACCTCGGCGACCAACAGGCGGCCCTGTTCGGGCAGACCTGCTTCGCCGTCGGCGAGGCGAAAAACACTTACGGCACCGGGAATTTCCTGTTGCTGAACACGGGCACCAAGCCGGTGCAGTCGAAGAACGGCCTGCTCACCACGCTCGCCTACAAGATGGGCAGCGCCGACGCGACCTACTGCCTCGAGGGGTCGATCGCCATCACCGGCGCACTCGTGCAGTGGTTGCGTGACAACCTCGGCATCATCAAGACCTCGTCGGAGGTCGAGGATCTTGCCAAGACAGTTGATGACAACGGTGGCGCATACTTCGTGCCGGCGTTCTCAGGACTCTACGCTCCGTACTGGAAGGCGAGTGCCCGCGGCGTGATCGCCGGCCTGACGCGCTACGTCAACAAGGGTCACATCGCACGGGCGTCGCTCGAAGCGACGGCGTGGCAGACACGCGAGATCGTCGACGCCATGAACGCCGATTCCGGGGTCGCGCTGACCTCGCTGAAGGTGGACGGCGGCATGGTCTACAACGAGACCCTGATGCAGTTCCAGTCCGACGTGCTCGGTGTGCCGGTGGTGCGTCCGACCGTCGCCGAGACGACGTCTCTCGGTGCGGCCTACGCCGCCGGCCTCGCGGTCGGGTTCTGGGCACAGGTCGAGGATCTTCGCGAGAACTGGGGCAAGGACAAGGAATGGAAGCCGGCCATGGACAAGGCTGCCGTCGACAAGGAGTACGCCCTCTGGAAGAAGGCGGTCACGCGGACCTTCGACTGGGCGGAGTGATCAAGCTGAGCCGAGTGCAGTAGAGCGAAACTATTCGTCTGGGAGAGCCCGGCGGCGCCGAGGTGTTCGGCGTCGCCGGGAACCCGGAGGCTGACGTCCGACCGAACTGCCGAAACCGAGCCAATAAAGGAGGTCCCCCATGGAGGGCCAGGAGCCTGACGGCGTCCCCGTTGTGGACGACGAGCACACACACACAGGGTCGTTTGCCGCCGGGCAGGAGACGACCGAGCACCATCCGGAGCTCGAGGAAGAGGAAGGCGACTTTGCGGAAGGGGAGGAGGCACACAAGCCCACCCATCAGGGGAGCTTCGCCGAGGGTCAGGAAGCCGTCGACCCGCATCCCGAGCTTCCCGAGAACAAGGGGGACTTCGCCGAGGGTCAAGAGAAGGAGCACCATCCGCATTCGTCGTAGGACGAAGGGCTGCTCGGTGATTCGAGGGTTCGGGGCACGCCCTCAGGCGGCTTTGTGCCGTCAAGCAGGATAGTAGGCATCGTGAATTCGCTCGAGGCGGATGTCCTGGTCATCGGCGGTGGGTCGACCGGCGCCGGCGTCGCGCGCGACGCGGCATTGCGTGGGTTCTCAACTGTCCTCGTGGAACGCCGTGACCTCGGGGACGGAACCACAGGGCGCTTTCATGGCCTTCTGCATTCGGGAGGCCGGTACGCTGTCAAGGATCCCTCGGCGGCGCGCGAGTGCATCAGCGAGAACCGGATCCTTCGCAGGATCGCATCGGACTGCGTCGAGGACACCGGCGGCATGTTCGTGAGCACCCCGTGGGACGACCCCGACTATGGCGACCTCTTTCTCAAGGGCTGCCAGGACACGGGAGTCCCCGCCGAGGAGATCCCGGTGGGAGAGGCGATCCGTCGCGAGCCCCGGCTCAACCCGGACATCCGGCGTGCCTTCGTGGTCCCGGACGCTGCTGTCGACCCCTGGAAAGTCGTCTGGGCGTGCGCGCGCTCGGCGGAGGAACACGGCGCCCGCATCCTTCCGTACCACCGCGTTCTCGACCTGGAGCTGGACGGTGAGCGCGTGGTCGGAGCGCGCGTTCGCGACGAGCACAGCGGCGAGGAACTTCGCGTTCGTGCCCGGGTTGTCGTCAACGCGGCGGGTGCGTGGGCGGGCCAGATCGCCGAGCTTGCGCATTGCACAGTCAACGTGCGGGCCGGCATGGGGCTGATGATCGCCATGAATCATCGGTTCGTGAACATGTGCATCAACCGCTGCAAGCGACCTGCGGACGGCGACATCCTCATGCCCATACGCACTGTCTGCGTGATCGGGACCACCGACCTGTTCGTACCGGATCCCGACGTGACCGAGATTCGCCAGGCGGATGTTGACCTGCTGCTCGATGAGGGCGAGAAGCTCGTCCCCGGCTTTCGCGAGGCTCGCGCGCTGCATGCCTGGGTCGGCGTCCGGCCGCTGTTCGAAGAGACCGCCAAGGTCGCCGACACGCGTGATGTGACTCGGTCCCACGCGCTCCTCGACCATGACTCGCGCGACGGCGTCGCCGGGTTCCTGACCATCACCGGCGGCAAGGCCACGACGTTTCGCCTCATGGCGGAGGTCACCGTCGATGCGGTGTGTCAGCACCTCGGTGAGCAGCGGCCGTGCACCACCGCCGACGAGTCCCTGCCGGGATCCGAGCGTCACGTCATGTACCGGCTGGATGCACGGCTTGCTGCTCGTGAACCCGTCCCGCAGGCGGAGGAGATCGTCTGCGAGTGCGAGCTGATCACACGGTCCGCGCTTGAGGCGGCGATCGATCGTCGCGGCACCACTAACCTCGATGACATCCGCCGTCTGCTCCGGTTGGCGATGGGACCGTGCCAGGGCGGGTTCTGCATCTATCGCGCCGCCGGGATCCTCCACCACGGCGGTCGCGTCGACGTCTCGGTGGCGAATCGTGCGCTCCTCGACTTCCTCGAGGAACGCTGGAAAGGCGTGCATCCCATCCTCCACGGCGACCAGCTTCGTCAGTCGCGGTTGGATGACTGGATCTTCCAGGGCATCCTCGACGTGGAGCACCTGCCGGCATGACCACCCAGAGCGTGGTCATCGGCGCGGGGCTTGCCGGCCTCACCGCGGCGCTGCGGCTCACCGAGCACGGCCATCGCGTGGTCATCGTCGCGCGAGGTGCAGGTGCGACGCACCTCGCCCCGGCAACGGTCGACGTGCTCGGCTACGTGGGCGGCGAGCGTGTCGACAGTCCAGTCGCCTCCTTCGACCAATTCTTTGCACGGTCGCCGGATCACCCGTATCGGCGCGTCGCGCTCGCGCAGGTCGAGGCTGCACTCACCTGGTTCAGCGCGCGGCTCGCGGGTTTGGGATACACCGGTGGCCTTGCGGAGAACCTGCTGCTGTCAACCGCCATCGGGGTCGCACGGCCTTCGGCGCTCGTCCCGCGGACGATGATCGGCGGAGACCTGCGTGCAGGCGGCCGTTTTGTGTTCGTCGGTTTCCGGGGCTTCAAGGACTTCCATCCGTCCCTCATCGCCGACAACCTCACGCGCGCCCAGGTCCCGGCCCCGCTGACCGCGCGCGCCGTGGAGCTCGCGCTCCCGCGCGACCGTCTCGGCGATCTCGGAGGGCGCCGGCTTGCCGAGCGTTTCGACAGCCGCCAATACCGTGACTGGCTTGTCGAGTCGCTGCGGGACAAGCTCGAACCCGACGAGCGAGTCGGCCTGCCCGCGGTCCTTGGCCTGCGCAGGGCGGAGGAAACCTGGCAGGAGCTCGAGAACCGCCTCGAGCGACACGTGTTCGAAGTCCCGACGCTGCCGCCATCCATTCCCGGGCTGCGGCTCTTCGATGCATTGACGGCACGACTCCGTGCTGCGGGTGTGCGCGTCGTCTTCGGTGTGACCGCGGTCGGCGCCAGCGCACATGACGGCCGCATCGAAGCCGTGGCGGTCGCCAACGCCTCCGGGACCGTCTCGTATCCGGCGCACTCTGTCGTGCTCGCGTCCGGGGGGTTTGCGAGTGGGGGACTGGCGCTCGATTCGCGGGGAGTGACGCGCGAAACAGTCTTCGACCTGCCCGTGGCAGGCGCGCCCGCTGCGGGCTCGGTCCGTTTCGCGCCGCGGTACTTCGACGATCAGCCGCTTGCCGGCAGCGGTGTGCCGGTCGATGACCAGCTGCGACCCGTCGACGCTGATGGCAAGCCGGTGTTCGGAAACCTGCACGCGGCCGGGGCGATTCTCGCGGGGGCGGTCCCCTGGAAGGAGAAGTCCGGCACCGGGATCAGCCTTGCGACCGGGTATGCCGCAGCCGACGCGATCCGCGGAGCACCGGTGACGTCGATGGCGGAGCCGGTCCGATGAACGATCTGATCCGCTCTTCGCTGGATCATTGTGTCAAGTGCACGATCTGTGAGTCCTTCTGTCCGGTCTCGCAGGCCACACCACTCTTCCCCGGCCCGAAGTACATCGGCCCGCAGGCCGAGCGGTACCGCGGCGTCGGCCCGTCTCCAGATGCGTCCGTCGATTACTGCTCCGGTTGCGGCATCTGTACGCAGGTATGTCCTCAGGACGTCAAGATCGCGGAGATCAACTCGCGAGCGCGCGCAAAGCTCTGGGAAGGGCGGCGGATCCCGCTGCGCAATCAGTTGATTGCGCGCCCCAGCGTCATCGGCCGGTTGGGCACTCCCGTCGCCCCGCTGGCAAACTGGGCGCTGCACAATCGAGCAATCCGCGCACTCGTGCAGCGAGTCGTCGGCATCCATCGCGATGCGCCGATGCCGAGCTTCACGGGAAGAACCTTCCAGAGCAGGTCGCGCGCACACCGCAACGGCGCGACGCCCGCCGATGCGCCCACGGTCGTGTATTTCCACGGGTGCGGGACGAATTACTACGAGCCGCGCGTCGGCGAGATGGTCGTCGCAGTGCTCGAGCACAACGGCTTCCGCGTCATCGTTCCGGCGCAGGACTGCTGCGGATTGCCACTCCAGTCGAACGGCAACTTCCCGGCGGCGAGGAAATACGTGCAGCGCCTCGTAGCCAACCTCGCACCGCACGCGCGGAGCGGCGTGCCCATCGTCTCCAATTCGACGAGTTGCGGCCTCATGCTCAAACGCGAGGCGCGCGAGATTCTCGGGGTCGAGGACGAGGACACCGAGGTGGTGAGCCGCTCAACGTTCGATCTCTGCGAGTTTCTCCTCAGCGTCCATCAGCGGGGCGAGCTGCGTACCGACTTTCGGTCGCTGCCGATCACCGTGCCGTACCACGCACCGTGCCAGCAGCGTGGGCACGGTATCGGCAAGCCGGCCCTCGATCTGCTTGCGCTGGTTCCCGATCTCCACATGATCGAGCTCGACGTCGACTGCTGCGGCATCGCCGGCACCTATGGAATCAAGAAAGAGAAATACGACATCGCCATGGCCGTCGGCCGGCGCCTCTTCAGCGACATCGCGGCCACGGGGGCGGACATCGCCGCGTGTGACAGCGAGACGTGCCGCTGGCAGATCGCGCACGGAGCGGGCGTGAGCGCCGTGCATCCGATCGAGCTCCTGTACCGTGCATATGGGCTGGGCGCCGCAGATGCACCTGGAGCGCATCGGGACCTTCCTCTCGCCGCGGTAGGGGATCGGAGCACCACAGCCGGCAACGGTGCACAGCGATAGCGATTGCGGCGCGGCTCCGATGGGTAGATACCTGCTGATGAACATCGAGATCTGGTCCGACGTCGTCTGCCCCTGGTGCTATATCGGCAAGCGCCGCTTCGAGACCGCGCTCGCAGGGTTCGAACATCGCGACGAGGTCGACGTCACCTGGCGCAGTTTCCAGCTCGACCCCGCATCCCCGACGACGACGGCAGGGGACCCGCTTGACCGCCTCGCCGCCAAGTACGGCATCAGCCGAGCCGACGCCGAGCGGGCGCAGGCGCGGGTCACCGCAAATGCCGCAACCGAGGGACTGGAGTTTCACCTCGACCGAGCCCGTTCGGGCAATACATTCGACGCCCACCGGCTCCTCCATCACGCTCGGTCGGCCGGCAAGCAGCCGGAGCTCGAGGAACGGCTGATGGCCGGGTACTTCGTCGAGGGCGAGGCCATCGGCGAGCCCGAGGCCTTGACGCGGCTCGCGACCGAGGTCGGGCTGGAGGAAGTGACCGTGCGCGAGGTTCTCGAGACCGGCGCATTCGCGGCGGAGGTCCGCGAGGATGAGCAGGAGGCTCGGCGTCTCGGCATCACCGGCGTGCCGTTCTTCGTCATCGATCGCACCTACGGGATCTCCGGCGCGCAACCGCCGGCGCTCATGCTCTCGGCGCTGCAGCAGGCATGGTCGGACAGCCATCCTGTGACCATGGTCACGGTCGGTGGGGATGAGGCGAGCTGCATCGACGACAGCTGCGCGGTGTAGCGTTCGGAGCCATGGGGTTCACCATCCGGTCGAGGCGAGGTCAGGTGCTGGTGGCGATCCTGGCGCTGGCCGGTGGGACCGGCGTCGGCGCCGTGGTGTCGCTGACCTTGCGCCCGCACGCCACCGCTTCCGCCGTGGTGATCTCACCGTCAGCCAACGTGATCGGCGCAGCGCTCGCGAGGCAGCCGACCCCGCCGCTCACCGGCCTCACCGATCAGAACGGCAAGGAGATCTCGCTGAGCGACGAGAAGGGACATCTCGTCCTGGTTGCGTTCATGGATCCCCTGTGCGTTGATCTCTGCCCGGTCCTGGGCCGGGACATCGTCGCAGTGGAACAGGCGTTGCCCGCGGGGATTCATCCTGTCCTTCTGATCGTGAGCGTGACCTCTGGACGGACTGCCAAAGACGTGCGGCAGTTTGTGAGCACCAACCTCTCCACCAAGTGGACGCCGGGCTGGCACTGGCTGATCGGCCCGAGCGACGCGGCGCTCAAATTGACGTGGCTCGCCTGGGGGGAGCCGCTCGAGCCTCCGAAGACCAACTACCTCGACGTCATCGACCCGCAGGGGTACCTTCGGGTGACCTACCCGGCACCCCTGTACGTCAGTGACGTGACTTCCGCGATCACGACCGTCGCGAGCCAATCGGGAAGCCACTGATCTGACATGGGGCGTTGCGAGGGTTTGCGCAAATTTGCGCAACATCGCATTTGCACCCAGGTCTTGACGAAGCCGTGGTCCTGCGGCGATGATGCGCCCTGCGGAGTGCATTCCAGTTGGCGGAGGACCGGGTGCGCGGATACTTTGGACTTGCGTGTTTGGGAGGCCGAGCGTACGAACCCGGTGCGGGTGGTGTGCCGGCAATCACGCGAGCCGATGGTCCCGGCGCACCCGACCGGCCGTTGATCTCCGCGCCGCTCCCCCTCGAGCAACGACCCGTCGTTCCCGTCCGACCACGCGCCCATTCACAGAAGTGAGGCAAGCATGCGACTGAGATTTTGGGTTCTCGTGGCCGGCGTGGTCGTGGCGGGCCTGGTGGTTGGATTCTTCGTGACCCGCTTCCTCAATCCCACGCCTCCGCAGATCGCAGCGACAACTACGTCGACGAGCCTGCAGGGGCGTCCGGTGGTGAACCTCACACTCTCGACCGTGGCAGCCGTGGGCAGTGAGGGGCAGGGGCAGGGCCAGCACCCCAACTGGGTCGGCTACCTGCCCACCACGTACCTCAAGGTGCCGGCGGGGGCTGTCGTGCGCATGACCATCGACCAGCAGGACACGTCGTCGGGGCTGCGCAATCCGTATTTCGCGCTGGTGAGAGGCACGGTCAACAATGAGATGACTGTCAACGGCAAGGTGATTCAGGCGATCGACCCCAACAACCCGGGACCGGGTCATTCCTTCACCATCCCTGACCTGGGGGTCAATGTCCCGCTGGAAGGCGTGTCCGCCACCGCGCCCGCTGGTGCGCAGAACGTGGTCGTATTCGAGTTCGTCGTACCGGATACGCCGGGACTCTTCCGCTGGCAGTGCTTTGTCCCATGCGGCGCTGGGACGCTGTATGGAAACGGCGGACCAATGCAGACCCTCGGCTACATGGCCGGCGAGCTGCAGGTGGGCTGAGCAATGGGAAATCGCGCCACCTCAATCCGCGCGCTCATCGCCACCTGGTTCATCCTCGCCGTCGCCGGTGATATCGGACTGGCTCTGGCCCCGATGCCTCCCGGCCAGGCTTCGAATGCTGCGTCAGATGAGAGCTTCGTCATCAAACTGCTGGCGGTGATCGCGTGGCCGGTGTTCAGCGCCGTCCTCGCCGGGCTGTTTTTCACCCTTGTGATCAACCACCGGACCCCGCCGCAGGGTGAGGTTTCCTCCGCGGAGCTCCGCGGCAACCCCCGGGTGCAGACGATCTGGATTGCCTCCACGCTGGTCATCGTGCTCAGCCTCGCCGTGTACGGCACCATCGCGCTCGCCCAGGACCAGCCGGGAGGCGGCATCTCCACCGTGTCGGCTCCTCTTGCGAATCCGACGTCCACCGATCAACCGCTCGAGGTCCAGGTCATCGCGCAGCAGTGGTGGTTCACCTACCGCTACCCGAGCTACGGCGGAATCGAGACCGCCCAGCTCGTGCTTCCAGTGAATCAGAAGATCCAGTTCCACGTCACCTCGCTCGACGTGACCCACGCGTTCTGGTTCTACGCGCTCGGCGTCAAGGCAGACGCGGTGCCGCTGAACGACAACGTGTTCACGGTCACGCCGACGCAGATCGGCACATTCAGGGTTCAGTGTGGTGAGCTCTGCGGCCTCTGGCACGGGAATATGGCGGACAACACCGCGATGGTCGTCAGCCCTTCGGACTTCGCGGCCTGGATCCAGCAGCAGACCGCGCTCGACGCGCCGGTCATGAAGTTCCTGCCGCCGTACAGCCATACCTACGTACCGAGTCCGCCAATCTACGCGGGGTGACCATGTTCGATCCGCAAGCACACGAGAGGAAGCAGATGTGGATGCTGTAGCCCCAGCGCGACCGGCATTGTCACCGCCGCCGAGCCTATCTCGGCGTCTTCACGAGTGGGGGCTGCTCCTGGGTGTGGTCCTGGCCATTGTTGGCTTCGTCGTCGGATGGGGGATCGGCAGCGTCGCCATCGCGTTTACGCAAGGCAAGGACAACTCGCTTGGATCCGACGCGGGGATCCTGCTCGGCTACGCCTTGAGCACAGTCGGATTCCTCGCCGGTATGGGCTTCCTGAATTACCCAATTGGCCGCCTGCTCGGGCGCCCGCGGCCGAGCGAGGAGGACAACGCCTACCTCCACGGCGAGGGAGGCGGCTTGTCCAAGTACTTCCGGATGACCACCGATCACAAGGTCATCGGGATGCAGTACCTGGTGATGATCCTGGCATTCCTGTTCCTGGGCGGTCTCGGAGCGATGTTCATCCGCAGCGAACTGCTGACGCCGGCGCCGTCGGTCGCGACCGCGGAGTCCTACCTCACACTGGTCGGGCTGCACAGCACGCTGATGATCTTCATGGCGTCCACCGCCATCATCGGGCCCTTCGGCAACTACTTCGTCCCGATCATGATCGGGTCGCGCAACATGGCGTTCCCGCGTCTGGAGGCGCTCACCTTCTGGCTGCTGCCGCCGGCCGGCATCATCCTGCTGTCCACAGTATTCCTGGGCGGCTTCGCCACAGGATGGACGGGGTACGCGCCCCTTTCCAACGAGAACGTCGCCGGCATGGACTCCTACCTGGTCGGCTTCGGCTTGATCGGACTCTCCATCGCTTTGTCGGGCCTGAACATGATCGCGACAATCTTCACCAAGCGCGCTCCCGGGATGAGCTTGACCAAGATGCCGATCTTCGTGTGGTCGGTGCTCGTCACTTCGTTCCTCGGCCTCCTCGCGGCCCCGGCGCTCATCGGAGCGGTGCTGATGGAGACCATCGACCGCTCCTACCAGACGACGTTCTTCGTCCCGGCGGGTGGCGGGTCACCGTACCTCTGGGAGAACCTGTTCTGGTTCTTCGGTCACCCTGAGGTCTATATCTTCATCGTCCCGGCGTTCGGCCTGATCATGGAGATGCTGCCCGTGTTCACGCGCAGGCCCCTGTGGGGCTATCGCGTCGGAGTGGGCGGCATGGTCGGCGTGGGTCTTCTTAGCTTCATGGTCTGGCAGCATCACCTGTTCACCAGCGGTATCGCGCCAGCGCTCCGTCCCTTCTACATGTTCTCGACCGAGATGATCTCCGTGCCCACCGGCATCATCTTCCTGGTCGCGCTGGGAACGATGTGGCGAGCACAGGTCCGGTTCACCATCCCGATGCTCTTCATCTTCGCGTTCTTCTTCAACTTCCTGATCGGTGGGTTCACGGGCGTCTTCCTCTCCGACGTGCCCAGCGACTTCACCCTCCACGCCAGCTATTTCGTCCAGGCGCACTTCCACTACACGATCATGGGCTCGGAGGTGTTCGCACTCATGGGCGGGATCGTCTATTACCTGCCGAAGATGACAGGCATCACCATGGACACCCGGTGGTTGAAGTTCCAGTTCTGGGCGGTCTTCCTGACCTTCAACGGCACCTTCCTCTCGCTGGTCGCGGTCGGAATCCTGGGCATGCCGCGCCGTGTGATCAGCTACGCGGCGTACCTGCAACCGCTCAACGTCTCTGCCTCGTTGTTCGCCTTCGGGCTGGGCGCATCGATGTCCCTTTTCCTTGGCATCCTGATCTGGAAGGCCATCTTCCAGCGGGTACCTGCTGCCGCCAACCCGTGGGAGTCGCTGGGCATCGAGTGGCAGCTGCCGACACCAGTACCGGTGTTCAATTTCGACGCGGTGCCGACCAGCTGGTCGCTGCCGTACGACTACGACACCGGCAAGCCCGCTGCTCAGATCATCTCCGTTGCGCCCGCCCTGAGTGGAGCGTAGGCATGAGTGACGTTCCGATCGTTCCGGAGAGCCCCACCGGTCTCACCGTCACCGACCATGTCGCGGGCGGAGACCAGACCTTCAGCCTCACCTCGCGGCTGGTGCTGGCGGCAAATACCACGCTGCAGTTGACGTTCCTGTTCGCCTATCTCTACCTTCGAGCGAACAACTTCGGAGGCATGTGGCATCCGAGCGGCGTGAGCGCGCCTCCGGAAGTGCTCGCCCTGGTCGCGCTCCTGGTGCCGGTGGTCGCGCTGGTCGCGATCTGGGCGATCTCGATGGCGGTGGCTCGCGGAACCGCGACACGAGCCATCAACGGATTGCTCTGGCTCGCGCTGGCGTTCGTGGTGCTCACCGTAGCCGTACGGATCTTCCTGATGTACCAGTTCGGCTGGGACATCCGAAACGGGACATACATCGACATCTCGACGGTCTGGTATGGGGTCATCCTTTCGGAGTTCATCATCATCGGCCTCTGGACGATAAGCCTCGTCATGGGGCACGTCCGAGGCACCACGCCGATCACCTCGATCCAGGCGCGGGCGGTGGTGGAACAGTGGTCGTACATCACCGTCGCCGCATTCGCGGTGTACGCGCTGGTCGAGTTCGTCACGTAATCCAACCGCATGCTCTGGTCCACGTTGCTCGACTGGAGTTTCGAACCAGTCCCTATCGTCGGCGCCATCACCGGTGGCTACCTGTACTGGCGAGGGCGGCGTTCGGCCTCCGGGGCGCTTGGTCGGGAGGCGGGATGGGACCACGGCGACACCGCATTCACGCTCGGCATGGGTGCGCTGCTGCTGGCCCTGGTCTCGCCGATCGCGTTCTTCGACATCCGCCTGCAGTGGGACCACATGCTCCAGCACGTCCTGCTCCTCCTGATAGCGCCCCCGCTCATCCTCATGGCCGATCCGTTTCGCACCGCGTGGGCGGGGTATCTGGCCGCGCAGGGCAGGCCCGTGACCATCGGCGGGACCTGGCCCGCACGGGCGATGCGCGTGCTGCACTCGGGTCCCAAAGCCGCGACAGTGATCGTGGTGGTGTTCAGCGTGAACCTGCTCTTCTGGCACGTGCCACCGATCTACAACGACACGCTCCGGATCGCATCGATTCACGACCTCGAGCACCTCAGCTTCCTCGTGCTGGGCCTGCTGTTCTGGGATCAGGTGATCAGCCCGGTCAGCGCGCCCGGGCGGCTCTCGCTGATGGGTAGGGCCATGGTGGTCCTCGCCGGTACGTTCGTCAGCTGGGCACTCGCCATCGCGATCGGATACGCGAGTCACCCCCTCTACGCGTATCCCACACCGGCGGGCGGGTTCAGCCTGCTCGCCGACCAGCAGATCGCGGCCGGGGTGATGTGGGTGCCGGGCAGTGTGCCGTTCCTCGCCGCGCTGCTGTACCTGGGAATCACATGGTTCGACGTCGAGGACCGCAAACCCTCGGCCGTGGCTGCTCCGCGATGAGCAGACGGGGGCTCGGGCTGGTCTGTGCGGCCCTCCTGCTCGTGACCGCGTGTGGTGGGTCGCACACGCCCGCCAACGCGGCGGCGAAGGTGACCGCCTTGAGCGGGCCGACGTTGACCGGTAAGAAGGTGAGCATCACGGCCCTGCACGGACATCCGGTGGTGCTGGTCTTCTGGGGAACATGGTGCGGGAACTGCCGCGCCGACCAACCGAAGTTGAACACCCTTTATGCGAGGTGGTCACCTCGCGGTGTGGACTTTCTCGGCATCGACCTGCGCGACGACAACAAAGCCGCCATCGCCTTCCAGTCGCAGCTCGCCGTGCCGTACCTGAGCATCGCCGACTCGAACATGGTGATCGCAATCCACTACCACATCCCGTCAGCGCCCGCTTTGGTGTTTCTCGACAGCAAGGGGAATATCGCAGAGGCGGTGCTGGGCTCGATGAGCGTCGCCGACTTCAACGCGGAGATCACCACGCTGCTCGGCGTTCCGAGCGCGAGCGCATAGGAGAAGGCCATGCAGTCCAGCGCCGAGGTCATGATCCCCGCGGACGCCGTCAGCGCGCTCGACGCACCCGTGGCACTTCCCGTCGCGTCCGGATCACTCGCGAGCGTGCGGTCCACAGTTCGCGACTACCTCAGTCTCACCAAGCCACGCATCATCGTCCTCCTGGTGCTCACCGAGGTCGCGACCATGGTGATGGCCGCTCGCGGACTTCCCTCATTGACGTTGGTGCTCTGGGCCGCTCTCGGGGGGGCGCTGGCGTCGGGCGGTTCGGGCGCGATCAACTGCTGGTACGACCGCGACATCGACCTCGTGATGGCCCGTACCTGCCGCCGACCGCTCCCCGCGGGTCGTGTCCTGCCCTGGCAGGCGCTCACCTTCGGCATCGCGCTGATAGTTGCGTCGGTGATCGTCTTCAGCCTCACCGTCAACCCACTTGCCGCGCTGCTCGCGCTTGGCGGGGGCTGCTTCTACGTCTTCATCTACACGATGGTCCTAAAGCGCACAACACCGCTGAACATCGTCATCGGTGGCGCTGCCGGAGCCTTCCCACCCCTGGTCGGATGGGCGGCGGTGCGGGGCGACCTTCAATGGCCCGCGCTTGCGCTCTTCGTGATCGTGTTCCTCTGGACGCCGCCGCACTTCTGGTCGCTGGCGCTGTTGCTTCGCGATGACTACCGGACCGCGCGGGTGCCGATGCTCCCGGTGCTGATCTCCACCGCCGGCACCCATCGACGGATCCTGCTCTACCTCATCGCGCTGATCGCCGCCAGTCTCCTGCCCGGGATGGCGTTCGGGCTCGGGTACGTGGTCGGGGTCGGCGTCCTCGATGCCTGCTACCTGGCCCTGGCGCTCTGGGCCAGAGCGGAGGGATCGTCACGCGCGGCTGCGCTGCTCTTCCACTTCTCGCTGATGTACCTCGCGCTCGTGTTCGTCGTGGGTGCGTTCGCCGCGAGCTGATCCCGGCATCGGCTCCGGGCGCGTTGCGATCAGGCGGCTATCGCGCCGTCCGACGCGGTGACGGTGGGCTCGGTGAGAACGTCGAAATTGACGGAGTTGGCCACGTAGCAGAGGTCGTGGGCGCGGGAATGCAGCGAGCGCGCGCGCTCCAGATGTTGCGTGCCGGCAATCGTGACCAGCGGACGCAGCGTGACCGTCTCGAAATGACCGCCCCCGTCCGGCGTCTCGATCAGGGTACCGGCGGCATGATCGACATAGTCGGTGACCACGATGCCCTCTTTCGCGCACAGCACCAGGTACCACAGCATGTGGCACTGGGAGAGGGAGGCGACCAGCAGTTCCTCGGGATTCCATCGCTCTCGCGCGCCACGGAACGCAGGATCGGCCGAGCCCGGGATGACGGGCTTGGCCTCGGCGCTGATCTCGGCGGATCGCTCGAAGGCGCCGTATGCGCTGGTGCCAGTCCCAGTGTTGCCGGTCCATGTGACGGTCAGCGCGTATTCGTGAGTCCTGGGCATGACGGAGCTCCTGCGTCGCCTATCGTGCGCGCAATTGTGCCTCGATCGCGGCCGCGACCTCGGGGGCATCGGGATCAACCTTGGAGCGAAAGCGCGCGACGATCTTCCCCTGCGGCGACACGACGAACTACTCGAAGTTCCAGGTGATATCCCCGGCCTTGCCGTCGGGAGTTCCCGGCTCCTGGGCGCCGAACTGGTTGCAGGGGAAGCCGAGCACCGTGAACCCCCGGCCTGAGTAGCACCGCTGCGGCTCCTCGAGCTGGGCGTACCGCGGCGTGTACCCGCACTCGGAGGCGACATTGACGATGAGCAGTGCGTCGCCCTTGTGGTCGCTCAGCGACGCCGGCGCGCCGTGAAGTGTCTTCACGGGTGCGTCATAGATGGACACGAGAGACACCCTCATCAGGCGGCCAGCACCACCGGCTCGACCGCCTGGTCGATCCGGGTGACGTCGCCGCGTCGCACCGTGGCCGCCATGATCGCAGCGCCGCCGAGCATCAGGAATGCGCCGACGAGGAAGGCCACGTGGAAGCCCGAGACCAGCGCAGAGACGCGGGCTGCCGCGCTTGGAGCCTGTCCGAGTGCTGCGAGTGTGTTCGACGTGGTGTTCGCGGCCAGCGTGGACAGCACTGCCAGGCCGATGGCGCCGCCGAGCTGTTGCGAGGTGTTGAGCAGCCCGGATGCGAGCCCGGCGTCGTGCGCCTCGACGTTGGTGGTCGCGATCAACGTGATGGGCACGAAGGTCAGGCCCATGCCGATGGCCATGATCATGAGGCCGGGCAGCAGATCGCCGAGATAGGTTCCCGCGACGGGGATCCGGCTCAACAGGATGAGCCCTGTCGCGGCGATGGTCATACCGACAAGCCCAACCGCGCGCACCCCCACCCGGCGAATCAGCTGCTGGGACAGCCCGGCGCCGACGATGATGCCCCCGGTGACAGGAAGGAATGCCAGCCCGGCTCGCAGCGCGCTATAGCCGAGGACTTCCTGCACGTAGATCGATGCGAAGTAGAACAGCGCGAACATGCCGGCAGCCACCAGCAGCATCGCGAGGTTGGAGCCGGTGATCGAGCGCATCCGGAAGATGCCCAGACGGATGAGCGGATGCCGCAAGCGTGATTCGATCATGAAGAATCCCGCCAGCAGCGCCGCCGCGATGGCACCGAGACCGAAGGTGGTGAATGAGATCCAGCCCGCCGTCTGTGCGTTGACGAGCGCGTAGACGAGCACCACGAGACCGGCGGTGATCGACACCGCCCCCGCGACGTCGACGCCGCCGCGGGCATTCTCCACCCGGCTCTCGGGCACGAACCGCAGCGCGAGGAGGATGGCGATCACACCGACCGGGACGTTCACGAAGAAGATCCACTGCCACGAGAGAAGGCTGGTGAGCACGCCACCGAGCAGCAGGCCGATGGCTCCGCCACCGACCGCGACGGCACTCCACACGCCGAGCGCGGTGGTGCGCTCCCTGCCTTCAGCGAACGTCGTGGTCAGCACCGCGAGTGCGGCGGGGGAGACCAGTGCGCCGCCGAGCCCCTGGATGGCGCGGCCGGCGACGAGAACCCCGGCGGATCCCGCCAGCCCGTTCATCAACGAGGCCGCGGAGAAGAGAACGATGCCGAGCACGAACAACCGCCGGCGCCCGATCAGGTCGGCTGCTCGACCGCCAAGCATGAGAAAGCCGCCGAAGGCGAGCGTGTAGGCGTTCACGATCCACTGCAGGCTCGAGGGCGAGAAGTTCAGGCCGTGCTGGATCGACGGAAGGGCGACGTTAACGATGGTCGCGTCGAGGATGACCATGAACTGGGCCAATCCCACGATCACGAGGACGAGCCAGGGGTTGACGCGTCGAGCTTCCATGACTTTATCCTCACTGCGTAGTAGAATCGGAGCGTAGGCTCCGGTTATGAGGTACTATACGGAACGATGGTTCCGTTTGTCAAATCAGGGATAGGACGACCGATGAGTGGTGCGCGACCGGACAGCGCGCGGTTCGGCGCCGAGGCAGCTACCTCGGAGCGGCATGTACGCGCGGACGCGCAGCGCAATCGCGAGCGTGTCCTCGAGGCTGCCAACGAGCTCCTTGCCACCCGAGGCGTGGACGTGTCGGTTGACGAGATCGCGCATCGCGCCCAGGTGGGCGTGGGCACGCTCTATCGAAACTTCCCCACCAAAGAAGCACTGCTCGAGGCCCTGCTCCTGGCACGTGTCGAGCCGCTCGTGGTCGCTGCGCGCGCCGCCGCAAACGAGATCGACGACCCGGGCGATGCCTTCGTCGGGTTCGTGCGCCGTCTCAGCAACGAGTTCGCGAACTTCAAAGCGCTCGCCGACGCGATGGCCGCGGCAGGGATCGATATCAACGTCACCAAGCGACACCTGTCGGCGGAGCTCTTCTCGGCGATTGGAGAGCTCTTCGACAAGGCGCAGCGCGCCGGGCGCATCCGTCCGGACGTGACCCTCGCTGACGTCTCGGCGATGATGACCGGCCTCGGCCATGCCGACCCGGCATTCATGGATCCGTCGCAGCGATCGCGCTGCGTCGCGCTCGTGTGCGACTCGCTGCTCGTCGGGGCCCGCAGCGTGCTCCCGCAGCTCCCCGTGACCAGCGCCCCGCTCCGCCAGACTTAGACGCCGAGGTGCCGGCGAAGGAAGTCGAACATCCGGGGGTAGGCGTCGAGGCGGTTGGCCCGCTTCGCCAGGCCATGCCCCTCGTCGTCATAGATCAGCAATTCGCTGTCGACGCCGCGGGCTTGCAGGAGCTCGTGTAGCTGGCGGGCCTCACCGACAGGCACGCGTGGGTCGTTGGCGCCGTGGACCAGCATGAGTGGGGCGCGAATGTCATCGACGTGGGTGATGGGGGAGGCCGCGATGAGAAAGTCGCGATCGGTGTCGAGGAAGCCGTACTCCACCTCGCGGAAGCGGCGACGGTACGGCGACGTGTTCTCCAGGAATGTCAGCAAGCTGCTGATCCCGACGGTGGCGATCCCCGCCGCCCAGAGGTCCGGAGAGAACGCCAGCGCGGAAAGGGTCATGTAGCCACCATAGGAAGCGCCGGCAACCGCAACCCGGGACGCGTCGATGTCCCGGGTCTGCAACGAGCCGTGCACTGCACTGAGGTCGCGAACCGAATCGAGCCGCAGGCGGCGATCATCCAGCGAGGTGAAGCGTCGCCCCCAGCCCGCCGAGCCCCGGACGTTGGGAGCCACCACGGCGATGCCCGCCGCCACCAGCCGGATGACGAAGGGGTCGTATAGGGGGACGAACCGTGCTTCCGGACCGCCGTGCACCAGCACCAGCGCGGGTGGGTCGTCCGCCTCGGGTCGATAGAGGAAGTACGTGATCGGCTCGCCGTCGAAGGAGGCGATCCGGTGCAGCTCCGGTGTCACCACCAGCTCTGGCGGGACCACACCATCGTCCGGAAGCAGACGTACCACCTGGGCTGTGTCACTGGTGTCAATGCGCAGCGGGCGGAGCGGTTGCGCCGTCGAGGTGAAGGTCAAGAGCGCACGCGAGCCGTCTGGAGAGAGCTGCGGGCGGGGAACCAGCGGTATGCCGAAGCCGGCGCCGATGTCAGGCAGGGGCAGCTCGCGGATCGGCGCGAACGTCTCGCCGTCGTACAGGTGCAGGCGCGTGATTGCATCATCCGCGTGGGCCACGAGTGCGAAGCGTCCGTTGCGGCAGAGGCTGGCCTCGGTGTCCCACGCACTCTCGATGACGTACCTCCACGCAGCCTTGGCAACGTCATAACAAGCGATCGCCGCGACATCGCGCCCGGCATCGGTGCTGAAGAGGAATCTCGCGGAGTCGGGGTACCACGAGGTGGCGAACGCCGTCCCCGCGCCCGAGCGCTCGACCACCATGCGCACATCGCCGCTGCTCAGGTCGATGAGCAGCAGGTCACCGCTCAGCGCAAGCTCGCTGTCGACGCGAAACACTGTCAACCACCGACCATCCGGCGAGAAGTTCTCGACGACATGGGCACCGCCCTCGAGGACGATGCGGCTGCTGCCATCCGCGACGTCAAGCACGTGCACGTCGAGGTCGATGCCATTACGACGAGTCGACGCAAATGCCACCAACCGCCCGTCGCGGCTGACGTCGCCGAGGTCGTGCTTCACGCCCGCTTCGACGACGAGCTCGCGCAGGTCGCCGCGATGCAAGTCGATGCGCCAGAGCTGGAACTGCTCGTTCCCACCGCGGTCCACGGCGAGGACCGCGGCGGTGCTCCCGGGGATGTATCGCGCCGCGGACACCTGCTCGTCGAGAAAGGTGAGCCTGCTCAACGCGCCGCCCTGCATCGGGAGCCGGTAGACCTGCATGCTGCCGCTCTCATCGCTGCGGACGAGCATCTCGGCACCGTCGTCCGCGACGTCGGCGATGACCGCGCTTCGCGCTTCCAGGAGTCTGACCAGCAGCTCGTCCGGCACCTCGACATCCTCGCACAGGCGTGCGAAGCCGCCCGGAACGCACCATGGGTATCCTTGACGGAAATCATCTGAACGTGGTGCGTGGGATCGAATCAACCTGAATTCCATTGACTGAGGCCGCCGCAAAGCCAGGTTGGATCCGGCGCCTCACAGGCTACATGCTTCAGCACCGCCGCGACGTTGTGCTCTCGATCGGCGCGGCACTGCTCGGCAGCGTGGCCCAGACCGCGGTCCCGCTGGTCGCTCGTCAGATCATCGACGGCGTCATCCTCGCGAAGACGTCGCCGCTCTGGCCGTGGCTCGTGCTCCTCGTCTCGCTTGCAGCGGCGAGCTTCGCCTTCGCGTACGTCCGCCGCTACCGCGGAGGACGGGTGGCGCTCGAGGTCCAGTACGACCTGCGCAACGCGATGCACGACCACCTCCAGGTACTGGATTTCGAGAACCTCAACCGGATGCCCACCGGTCAGCTGGTGGCGCGGGCGAACTCCGATTCCACGCTCATCCAGGGACTGCTGAACTTCTTTCCGATCATGAGCAGCAACCTGCTGCTGACCGCGCTCTCGCTGGCGGTCATGGTGTATCTCTCGCCGCTGCTCGCCCTCGTGAGCGTGGTGATCGTGCCCTGCGTGCTCGTCGTCTCGTACCGCATGCGCTGGCGCATCTTTCCCGCCACCTGGGACGGTCAGCAGCGCGAGGGTGACCTCGTGCAGATCGTCGATGAGGACCTCAACGGAGTCCGGGTGGTCAAGGCGTTCGGTCAGGAGGACCGCGAGCTCGAGCGCGTCGCCGACGCCGCCAAGGTGCTCTACGGATCGCAGATGCGTGCGGTTCGCCTCCAGGCGCGCTACCAGCCGCTCCTCGAGGCGATTCCAACCCTGGCGCAGGTGGCGATCCTGGCGTTGGGTGGCTGGCTTGCCCTGCGACATCAGATCACGCTCGGAACCTTCCTCGCCTTCTCGACCTATGTCACGCAGCTCGTCGCGCCCGCCCGCCAGCTTGCCGGTGTGCTCACCGTCGGCCAGCAGGCTCGGGCAGGTCTCGAACGCATCTTTCAGTTGCTCGACATGCCGGCGGCGATCGTCGACGCGCCGGATGCGGTCGACCACCCGGCGCTGCACGGTGCAGTCACATTCACGAACGTGCACTTCCAGTACGGCGATGCCGAGCCGGTGCTCCGGGGCGTCGACCTGCGCATCGCCGCCGGCGAACGCGTGGCGATCGTCGGGCCGAGCGGGAGCGGCAAGACCACGCTGGCGATGCTGATATCGAGGTTCTACGATCCAAGCGAGGGCGCGGTGTTGGTCGACGGCCAGGATGTACGCGGCATCAGACTCCGCTCGCTGCGCAGCCAGATCGGCGTCGTCTTCGAGGAGAACTTTCTCTTCTCCGACTCGGTGCGCGCGAACATCGCGTACGGGCGTCCCGACGCAACTCGCGAGCAGGTCGAGGCGGCTGCCCGGGCCGCGCAGGCGCACGGTTTTATCGAGGAGCTTCCGCGCGGGTATGACACCGTCGTCGGCGAACGCGGCCTCACGCTCTCGGGTGGACAGCGCCAGCGCATCGCGATCGCCCGCGCGATTCTGTACGACCCCCGGATCCTCATCCTCGACGACGCGACCAGCGCCATCGATGCGAGGATCGAAGCGTCGGTCCACGACGCGGTTCGAAGTGTCATGGCGGGACGCACGACGCTGCTCATCGCGCATCGCCGCTCGACCCTGCACCTTGCGGATCGCATCGTGGTCTTGGACGAAGGTCGGATCGTCGACCAGGGAACCCACGACGAGCTCAGCGCACGGAGTCCTCTGTACCGGACGCTCATCTCCGGACTTGCGACCGCCGAGCGCGAGCAGGCCGCAGCCTCGATAGAGGTACTCGCGAGCATCGCGACGTCCACAGCGCCGGACGGCAACGGGTCAGCGTGGGCTGCAGCGTCGCAGCGCACGGCGCCACGTATTATTGGGGCGCCGAGCATCGGACCGGGACTCGGCGGCGGCGGTGGGTGGCGGCTGAGCCTCGCGCCGACGCCCGAGCTGCTCGCACGCGTTGCTCGGCTTCGTCCGGTGCGCGACGTCGCGGACGTCGACGTCGAGCGTGAGTCGCGCCGCGACCAGCGCTTCGGATTGACCCGGCTGCTCACCGAGTTCCGACGCCCGCTGCTCTTTGGCCTGGTGCTCGTGGTGGTCGATGGGCTGATGACGCTCACCGGCCCGATTCTCGTGAAGGTGGGCATCGATAACGGCGTGTTAGGTGGGTCAGCGACGGTTCTGTTCGCGGCTGCGGGTCTCTTCCTCGTGGTGACTCTTGTCGACCTTGTCGATCAGATCGGCGAGACGTTCGTCACCGGGCGCGCGGCGCAGCGAATCATGCTCTCGCTGCGGTTTCGGATCTGGGCGCAGCTGCAGCGCCTGTCGCTCGATTACTACGAGCGCGAGATGGCCGGTCGGATCATGACCCGCATGACCACGGATGTAGACCAGTTCGAGTCGCTCATCGAGAACGGGCTGCTTTCGGCGCTTGTCTCCATGGTCACGTTCGTCGGCGTTGGTATCGCGCTCGTGGTCATCAATCCCGTGCTCGGGCTCTGCACGCTTTCGGTGGCCATCCCGCTGGCGGCTGCGACCATCGTGTTTCGCAGGAAGGCCGCGCGACTCTACAGCCTGTCGAGGGAGCGCATTGCCATCGTCAACGCGGACTTCCAGGAGAGTCTCGCCGGGGTTCGCGAGTCGCAGGCGTTCGTGCACGAGAGCGCCGCGAACGAGCGGTTCCATCGCCTCGGTCGCGCCTACCTCGATGCGCGCGTTGCAGCGCAGCGGCTGGTTGCGACGTACTTCCCCTTCGTGCAGTTCATGGCAGCGGTCGCCGACGCGATCGTGCTCGGAGTCGGCGCGCGGCTGATCGCGTCGGGCGAGCTGACGCCCGGTGCGTTGATCGCTTTCCTGCTCTACATCGACCTGTTCTTCTCGCCGATCCAGCAGCTCTCGCAGGTGTTCGACGCCTGGCAGCAGACCCGTGTCTCGGTGCGACGCATCGCTGAATTGATGCAGCTCGAGACGATCACACCGGAAGCGGTCGCGCCGGAGGCAATCGGAAGGCTGCGAGGCGATCTTGCCCTGAGCAACGTGCGATTCTCGTACCCGATCGGGTTCGATCCGGACGGTGAGTCAGGCGGCGATCGCCGCCGCGATCCCGCGGACGCTCGACCGCTGCGCGCGAGCGACTCGACATGGCGGAAACCACCCGAGGTGCTTCAGGGCATCGACATCCGCATCAGAGCTGGGGAGACGGTGGCACTGGTCGGTGAGACGGGCGCCGGCAAGTCGACGGTCATGAAGCTCCTGGCGCGCTTCTACGACCCCGACGAAGGACGCGTGCTCGTCGATGGGCACGACCTGCGGACGATTGACCTGAGGTCGTTCCGCCATCAGCTCGGGTACGTCCCGCAGGAGGCGTTCCTCTTCTCGGGCACGATCCGGGACAACATCGCGTACGGGCGCCCCGACGCGTCTGATGCGAGGGTCGAGGCGGCGGCCCGAGCGGTCGGCGCTCACAACTTCATCACGCGTTTGTCGGGCGGTTACCGCCATGAGCTGAGCGAACGCGGGCGCTCGCTCTCGTCCGGCCAGCGCCAGCTGATTGCTCTGGCCCGCGCGGAACTGGTCGATCCTGCGTTGCTCCTCCTCGACGAGGCGACCTCGAACCTCGACCTCGTGACCGAGGCGCACGTCGCCGCGGCGATGCAGGAGGTCTCCCAGGGGCGGACCACGATCGTCATCGCGCACCGCCTGCAGACCGCACGGGCGGCCGATCGCATCATCGTTCTGCACGGGGGGCGGGTCGCCGAGGTCGGCTCTCATGCGGAGTTGCTCGGACTGGGCGGTCGATACGCCTCGATGTGGGACGCCTTCGAGTTCGCGGGTCGAGGGTCCTGAAGTCCGTCAGGGAGGGTTCGGCGCCGACTAGGAGATCCTGCGGCGGTAAATGACCATGGCGAAGATGTACGCGACGATGAGGATGCCAACACACCAGCCAAGGGCGATCCAGATGTCGGTGCCGACCGGCCGCTGTGTGAGCAGGTCGCGGATCGCGTTGACGATAGAAGTCACCGGCTGGTGCTCGGCGAAAGCGCGCACCGGGCCGGGCATGGTGTTGGTCGGCACGAATGCCGAGCTGATGAACGGCAGGAAGATGATCGGGTAGGCGAATGCGCTCGCGCCGTCCGCGGACTTCGCCGAGAGACCGGGGATTACGGCGATCCACGTCAACGCCAGGGTGAACACGATAAGGATGCCGGCGACCGCGAGCCACGCCAGCACTCCCGCCCCCGAGCGGAAGCCCATGAGGAGGGCGACGAGGACGACGACCACGAGCGAGACGAGATTGGCGACCAGCGAGGTCAGCACGTGCGCCCACAGCACGGACGACCGTGCGATCGGCATGGATTGGAATCGCTCGAAGATGCCGCTCTGCATATCCAGGAAGAGCCGGAATCCGGTGTAGGAGATGCCCGAAGCAATCGTGATGAGCAGAATTCCGGGCAGCAGGTAGCTCACATACGAATCCGACCCTGACTTGATCGCGCCGCCGAACACGTAGACGAACAGCAGCATGAAGGCGATCGGCATGATCGTGGTCGTGATGATGGTGTCCAGGCTGCGCGTGACGTGGCGCAGGGATCGTCCCAGCAGGACGGCGGTGTCGCCGAAGAAATGCGTGTTCATCGTTGTTCCTTACGCGTCCGTGCCGACGCTGCGGTCATTGCCAGCGTCGGCGTCATTGCCGTGATTGCCGACGATGGCGAAGAAGACGTCCTCGAGGGTCGGCTGCTTCTCGACGTATTCGACCTTGGCGGGCGGAAGCAGCTGCTTGAGCTCGGCGAGGGTGCCGTTCACGATGATTCGACCCACGTGGAGAATCGCGACCCGGTCGGCGAGTTGTTCAGCCTCGTCCAGATACTGCGTTGTGAGCAGCACCGTCGTGCCGTGCTCGGCGAGTTCCTTGACGGCCTGCCACACCTCGATGCGCGCCTGGGGGTCGAGCCCGGCCGTCGGCTCGTCGAGGAAGATGACCTGCGGATTGCCGATGAGGCTCATCGCGATGTCGAGGCGGCGGCGCATGCCACCCGAATACGTCGACACCTTTCGCGCGGCCGCGTCGGTCAGCGAGAAACGATCGAGCAGCTGATCCGCGATCGTGCCCGGGTCCTTGAGGTGCCGCAACTTGGCGACCAGCACGAGGTTCTCCCGCCCGCTGAGGATTTCGTCGACGGCCGCGAACTGTCCGGTGAGGCTGATGGACTCCCGCACGTCCGCAGCCTGCGCGGCGACGTCGAATCCGTTGACGCTGGCAGTCCCCGCGTCGGCCTTGAGCAGCGTGGACAGGATCTTCACGACCGTGGTCTTGCCGGCACCGTTCGAGCCGAGCAGGGCGAAAATGCTGCCCCGCGCCACGTCGAAGTCCACGCCGCGCAGCACCTCGAGCTTCTTGTAGGACTTCTCTAGACCCTGCACGTGGATCACCTCAACGGGCTCTATTGTCATCGGGATATCCCTTCGTTTCCGGAGTTTTCTCCGGCGGCGCGCGCGATGGCGCTGATCAGTCGCTCCCGCTCCCGGATTCGCCATTGCCCGTCCGGGTAATTTCGAACGAACGCCTCGAGGAACTCCACAGGGTCCTCCCCGACAATCTCGCGGATCGGGGTTCCGTTCGCCGCGCTCTGCTCGAACAGGTCGACGAGGTCCTCGAACATTGATTCCGCGCGAGCGCCGTCTCCCCCCGGGCCGGCGTACATCAGATACCGCTGCAGGGCTTCGACCGCCGTGCGATAGCTTGCGGGAAGTTGTCGCGTGCGCGCCTTGTACGCCCGCCACCGCCTCTTCGGGCCGACCACCTTCGAGATGAAGCCCCCCTCTTCAACATCGGACATCGTCACCTGCCTCCTTCATGGAGCTGTTCGAGTTGTTCCGCGAGGAAGCTCCACGTCCTCCAGAACTCTTCGAGATATTCCTGTCCCTGCGCGTTGAGCGAATACACCTTGCGCGGCGGCCCCTTCTCGGACGGGGTCTTCTCCACGTCAACGAAGCCCTTGAGCTCGAACCTGACGAGCAGGGCGTAGACGGTGCCTTCGGCGATGTCGGAGAAGCCCTGCTCCCGCAACCGGGCCGTGATCTCATAGCCGTAGGCGGGCCGCACGGACAGGATCGCGAGGACGATGCCCTCAAGCGTGCCCTTGAGCATCTCCGTCATCTGCTTGCCCACGGAACCGGACCACCTCCTCGGACTACTCAGCGCTACTGACTACTGGTACATAGTAACACTGAATAGCGGCGGCGCAAGCCCCACGTGGTGGCGGCCATCGCCATCACTGGATGGTTCACGGTTCCGCTTTACTTCGTGTCTCCCGGTCCAGCGAGTGCAAGGAGGCCCCATGGCTGAGAGCTTCATCGACCGACTGGTGCGTCGCCAGAACTGGCTGGACCGGCTCGCGGACTTCCTTCAGAAGGTGATCGGGGGCGCGTACAACGGGCTCGGCGCACCAGGACGCGCGCTCAAGAATCTGCTGCACGGGACGACCGTGCTCGGGCACCCACTCCATCCGGCGGTGACCGACCTGCCGGTAGGAGCCTGGACTGTCGGCGTGATCCTCGAGTACCTGTCCGTCTATGGCCATGTTGTCCCAGCGGCGGCGGGAACCATCGCGCTGCTCGTCGGAGCCATCGCGGCTCTGCTCGCCACGGCGACTGGCTATACCGATTTCCACGAGACGGTTGACCACGAGCGCCGGCTGGCGCTGGCTCACGGGTTGACCATGACCGCGGTGGTGCTGGCGGAGCTCGTCGCGGTCGTCCTGGGTTGGGTCGGAGGAGACCGTCCCCGTGGGCTGGAAATCGGGTTTGCGACAGCAGGCTTGCTCGTGGCCTACGTCGGCGGCTACTTGGGCGGCCACGTGGTCTTCTCCATGGGCACGGCCGTCAACCACAATGCCTTCTTCGCCGGACCGGCGGACTTCGTCGCCGTTGGGTCCAGCGACGCATTTCCCGAAGGTGAAATGCAGCGGGTCATGGTTGAGGATCTGCCGGTGCTGCTGGTTCGCCAGCAGGGGAAGCTGTGCGCCATCGGAGCCGTCTGCTCTCACGCCGGAGGCCCGCTCGATGAGGGCACGCTCGAGAATGGTGCGGTGACCTGCCCCTGGCACGGGTCCGTGTTCGACGTCTGCACCGGTGAGGTCAGGGGTGGTCCGGCGACCTTTGATGAACCACAACTCGTGGTGCGCGAGGTCGATGGACGCGTCTCGGTCAAGCCTGCCGTTCCACTGCACTGAGCAGACGGAGTCGGTTTAGGGGGCGTTCTCCTCGATGTAGCGCTTGGGGTCCTTGTCTTCCATGCTGATCCCGCGCGCTCCGGCATGCTCCGTCTCGAAAGCAGCAAACGATGCTGCCACCTCAGCCTGCTCGCCGGGCGAGGCAAACTCGTCGAACTCACGCAGCGGCCCCTCTTCCTCCTCTTCCATGTGATCGGTATTGGCATCCTCGGTGGCACGTACTGCTTTCCACCACGGCTCGTCGCCGACGTCGTGGTCCTTCGCGTCGCGGATGCCATCGCGAATCTCGTTGTGATCTCTGATAGCGTCCTCGGTGTCCTCGACAGCGTCGCGGTCGTCTTTGAGCAGCCGCGGGTAGAAGAGCTCCTCCTCGGCGGCGGCATGCACCTCGAGACGCGCAGCAAGCTCGTTCCAGAGGCTGCTCAGCCTGCCGGTGTCATCCCGCGCGTTCTTCACCGCAGCAAAGTGCGCCCGGAACCAATCGTGATCCGCTCGAATGAGGTCGGTGACGCGGTTCTGCTGGTTCATGGGGTCAGCTTGCCAGGTCGCCCGTGTCGATTATCTAGAGGAAGCTGGCGCTCGCGGAGGCGGGACGCTGCCGAAAGAACCGCACGAGGCACTTGTCGCAGCGGAACACCAGCCGAAGCCCCATCCGCCCCAGAACCTGCGTGATGTGAGAGCCGCACTGGGGGCACGTGGCCGCCTCACCGAGATGCGTATCGAGCACCGGCTTCAGATCGAGCGCAACCGGCGTGTACTTGCGTGCCATCGATGAACCCTCCGAGATTCGGGCGACTGCCCGCTTTTATGATATCTACGGTATCATATTATACGCTGGCTATGGTGTGGGGTTAGACACCATCTTGGATGGCCTGGGCCCGGTCGCCAGGTTTCCCAACTGACAAGGAGTACGGCTCGATGGCCTTCGGAGTTACGACGCCGCGACCTCAGGTCGTGGACTCCCGCGGACACGGGCTCAACCTGGTCGGAGCTCGCTACGTGATCAGTTGTCTCCAGCTGCTCGAGGCACACGGGATCCCTCTGCCCGACGCTCTGGCGGGCGTGGACATCGAGCACGTCAAGGTCTGAGACTCACGGGGTGACACAACATCCCCGTGACCAGAACTCCGACCCTGCAGAATCGATCGCCGAGGCTCCCACGGCGGACGAAGCCGCAGACGCAGCCCTGGACGCCGTCGAACCGGACCGGCTACTGCCTGGAGAGGACCAGGATTCGGTTCACCTCGATGATGCCGAGCACTGGGCGAGCGTCTACTCCGAGCTGCTCGACTTCAAGCGCAGCCTCCTGAAGGTTGCCGAGGATCGGCTGGCTTCGATGCGCGACGCCGCTCGTACCGAGGTCGAGGAAACGGACCTGAAGGTCCTGCAGGCCGAGGCGCAACGCCTTGCGCGGCGGTTTGAGTTCTGGCACACGAGGGAAGGCAGGCTCCGAACTCGGGCCACCTGAGCAGGGGCTACCTCAGCCCCAGAGTGCGTTCGAGCTCGGCGACGGTCTCGCGCAGGCGCTCGGGTTGAATCGGCGGGACCATGCAGGCGCCCATCAGCGACGCGACGACCAGCGATGCCTGGGCATCGAGATTTCGCGGTCCGCTGAGCGAACCGTCCGCGACGGCCCTGGCGAGCAGGCCACGCACCGTTGCGCGCCACGTCGTCGTGGTGGCCTGGTACAGCCCCCGGATCGAGGGATCGCGCGTCGACCGAAGCGCCAGCTCGCCCATCACCGCAAAGAGCTCAGGTTCCTCACGAGCCAGCCGGCGGATACCCGCGAAGTGGCTGCGCAACTGCTCGATGGTCGGCCCAGTGACGCGCATGGTGGACCGGAATCGCTCCATCGCGTGCTTCAGGACGTCCCTGATGAGGATCTCCTTGGTCGGGAAGTAGTAGTGGAGTGTGGCCACATTGATCCCCACGGCTGCCGCGACCTCGCGCGTGCGCAGTCCCTCGAAGCCGACGTCGGCGATCTGTCGATAGGCTGCCGCAACGAGCGCCTGGCGGCGGTCGGGTGCCAGTGGTGGCGGGATCTTCTCTTCAGGCATCTTGCGGTTGTCTGTTTGATTCTACCACTCAATCAGTTGATTGACATGAGACGGTGCGCCGTGCTAGCCTCGGTTCCATCAAGTGATTGAGTGACGAATCACCCGCGAGTGACCACTACACCACCACGACAAAACAGGGAAGGCCACGATGAAGATCGTCATATTCGGAGCCAATGGCGCAACCGGGCGGCTGCTCACATCCCAGGCGGCCGCGCTCGGACACGCTGTCACCGCGGTGACCCGACACCCCGAGACCTTTCCGGTACAGGGCGACCACGTTCAGGTGGTGCGCGGAGACGCCTTCGACCTCGCATCCGTACGCGCGGCCATCGCAGGTAGCGACGCGGTCCTCTCGACTCTCGGCACCCCGTTCACGCGCAAACCGATATCCCTGTATTCGCAAGGAGCGGCTCACATCGTGCAGGCGATGCACGAGCAGGGCCTCCGCCGTTTCATCTGCGTCAGCTCCAGCGCCACCTATCCGCACCCCAATCCGGAGGCGGGATTCCTGTTCGAGAAGGTGTTGCAGCCTTTCGTCGTCGGGGTGATCGGACGCACCACCTACGCGGACATGCAGCACATGGAGACGCTCGTCGCTGACAGCGACCTCGACTGGGTGATCGTCAGACCGTCGGGTCTGTTCGACACGCCCAGGATCACGGCCTACCAGATGGCCGAGGCGCATCTCAACAGCAAATTCACTTCCAGGGCCGACCTCGCGGCCTGCATGCTCCGCCAGGTCAGCGATGATCGATTCCTACGCAAGGCGGTTGCGGTCGCGACGGTCGAGGTGAAGCCGAGCTTTCTCAAGTTGCTCTGGAGAGAGGGGATCAGCAAGAGCCTGCACCGCGCTCCGCGGCCGGCCGCGGGCTGAGGGCCGACGGCTTACGCGGCCACGTTTTCCTCGCGCGCTCGGAAGCGAATGACGGCGGCCGAGATGTTCTCCTCCAGGAGCTGGTAGAACATCTGCCGCTGCGAGATGTCGATCGCCGCCTCGACCTCGACACCCTGGGAGCGGCGCGCGATCCATGGTGGGATGCCGTCCGCAACCATCTCCGCGCCGACGCGCACGTACACGCGGGATTGCTCGTCCTCGAGCAGCTGCAGGGTGACCGCGAGCACCGGCCCGGTGTGCTCGACGATCCGCCAGCTCCGCTCCCACCGCGCGCGACGCTGATGGTCGTGGGCGAGGCGGACCGCGTCGTCGACGATCAGACTCTCCCCTGGGCGAGCGGTTCGGGCGAGCAGAGTGCGTATGGCCTTGTCCAGGTCTCGGGCGATGTAGTTGATGAGAGCCGGGCCGCGATCGGCGACATCCGGCAGCGCACTGGGGTTCTTCGCGAGCTCACCGATTGCCTGCAGGGTGCCGGCGTGGCGTCTGCAGTAGGTGACGCCGCCGACGGAGACGCTGTGCGCCGGACAGAACGCGGTCGGGCACGATTGCTGCCGGCGGTCGTGATAGGCACACGGTCGCGCGTCCTCGCGGGTGCATCGGCGCATCGAGCACGGCATCGGCAGTGCTGCGGCCTGCGCGCGCGCATCGGCGCCGCCCTGCACGGCCCGATGAAGAATGCCGGTCAGCGCCGGCACGCCAGCGTGCCATCGCCGTCCCATCGTGCGAGGGCGAGTATCCGTAGCTGCCACTGCGCGCACCCCCACGTCCGGTTTCCGTGCGCACCCCCTGCGCGCACCGCTGGTGTCCATTGAACCCACCGGGCGGTGATCATTGTGTGGTTATGCGACGGCTTGCGAAGGCCCGTAACGTGCGGGTGACCTGATGTCAGGAATCAGCGGCTGACTCGCATCCTCGCGCCAGGGATGCCGGAGGCGTGGCGTCGGCGGCGTCATCGATAATGCTTGACCGGGTGACCGAGCCGATCGATGTTCAGGAACGGCGGGAGATCTGCGACCTGCTGCTCGTACTCGGGCCTGACGCGCCCACACTGTGCGAGGGGTGGACCACGGCCGACATGGCCGCGCATCTGGTGCTGCGCGAGCATTTCCATCGCTGGAGCGGCGCGCAGCGAGCAGCGGAGAAAGCCAAGGGACTGCCCGCGATGGTCGCCCGTCTTCGTGCGGGCGCGCCGTTGATCCCGTGGCGGCTCCCACGCATCCGAAATGTCTTCAACGGTTTGGAGTACTTCATCCACCATGAGGACGTGCGCCGCGCGAATGGTCGTGGGCCGCGCGAGAGCAGGCCCGACCTGGAGGCGCTCGCGTGGCGAATGATCGGCTTCGGCGCTCGACGGCTCACCCGTCAGATGCGTCCATATGGCCTCGAGCTCACAACCCCCGACGGCAAGCGGCGGATGTTCGGGTCAGGCAGCCGCGCCAGGCTCAACGGACCAGCCAGCGAGCTGGTCCTTTACCTCGGCGGCAGGCGCTCCACCGCTCAGGTCACCCTGGACGGCTCTCCCGAGGCGGTCGCCGCGATCGAGCGGGCGGACCTCACGCTGTAGAGAGCTCCGAGGGACCCAACCTCACTCCTGACGATCTGCCGCTGTCATGAGGTCGTGCAATCGCTCGAGCCGGCTCGCGCGCTCGGTGGCGAACCGGGTCACCCCTTCAATGATGTACGGAGGTGTGAGGTGGGCCTCGTCCATGACCTCGTCGACCGAGCCGCCGGTACGCCAGCGGTTGTCCCAGTCCGCGGCCATCGAGTACTCCGCGCCAAGCGGGCCGTCGACCCAGTCACGCATGAGCTTGTACGTGCGATTGGTGATCGCCATGGCGTCGAGCCTGTCGGCAGCCGCGATGACGCTCTCTCGATACGCCGCCGGCTGCATGCGAAAGAGCTGGGGGCTGATCGCGGCCACGACCTTCACGTTGATGCCCCGTGCGTCGAGCTCGGGGAGTGCCTTGACGAGGTTCGCCGTCGACGTCGTGCCCTGCACGAACACGGTTCCCATGGCGGGTCTGTCCTGGCGGTAGGCGCGGAGGACGTAGGCGCCGCGGGCAGCCTCGAAATGGCTGGCCATGCCCAGGGCCTCGCGGTCGGGGAGCTCGATCGCCGGCCGGGTGAGGTGGAGCGCGATGATCGGGACGTCTGTGGCGAGCGCCGCGGCGAGGACGACCGGCACCTCGTTGTACTCCCAGGGATGCAGGTCGACCACCTTGCCCTCGGGGAAGAGCTGGGTCACGCCGGGTTCGTAGATGCCGAAGTGCGTGCGCGAGTCCTCGGCGGTTTCGGGGCCGGAGTGGCCCGCGACCCAGAGGACCCTCCCGACCTTGAGCTCGCAGTCCTGTGCCAGCTGGCTGAAGAGTCGCATCTCCCCGTACTTCAGGTAGCTGAACGAGCCATACGTCGAGCACGCACCCCAGAACCCGTTGAAGGACGTGAACGGGTCGGCGGCGAGGTTGACCGTCGCAAGCCCGGCGATCATCCCCGCATTGGTGAACTCGGTGATCTCGGTTGGCAGCAGAGCCCCGCGTGGATTCCGGTCGCGCTCGTACCAGCCGAAGCCCGGCATGTCCCCGAAATCCTTGCCGAACCCCGCGAGCGCGGTGGAGTCGGCGAGATCGGCCGAGGCCGCGATGAACAGGGGACGCCCGTAGTCGCGCTTCGCGGTTGCGTTCACCCACGAGGCCCAGGCGCCGAAGGCCGCCCGGTTCGGTTGCTTCTCACCCGGCTTGCGGAACAGCTCGGCCGGGTAGCCGCGCGCATCGGTGAAGCGCGGGTCCGCGAACACATCGGCACCATGACCGCCGATGTTGACTCCATCGATCTCATCGGGGACCGCTGACGCGAGGCTGACGAGGCGATCGGCTATCGCGTCGACCACCGCGGGATGGCCGGCGAGCACAGCCGCAGCCCTGCGCAGGTTCTCAGCCGCCTGCTCGTGGAGCTCCGCAGCACCAGACGGCGCGGGCTCGTCGACGCCGGCGTAGTTCATGCCATATTTGGTCATGAACTGCTTGCGCAGCTCCCAGAACGGCGCGCTGTTCATGGGGTGCGGCGATCCGTGACTCTTGTTGTCGTACTTGCCGTAGCCGCGGCCCTTGCGGGTCCGGAACCAGGCGACCGACGGGACTCGCTCCGGGTTCTCGCCGCGGGCAGCATCGAGAACGGCCCGGGTGACCGGCGCCCACTCGCTCCCGTCCATCGTTCCCGTCACCCGCCAGCTGTAGGCGCCGAACCACGTCGCCGGCGTCCCGGGGACGACCGACGAGGCCGGGAAGTCGTCGATACCGTAGTCATTCCAGTCCACCAGGAACACCAGGTTCGAAAGGCCGAGGCCCCACGCTGCATTTCGGGTTTCGTGACTCGCGCCGGCGGTGAGACCGCCTTCGCCCTCGACCACGAACACCCGAACACCGCCGGCGCCGGCGAGCTTGAGCGCCAGGGCCTCACCAGCGGACGGGGGCATGCCATGTCCGGAGGGCCCGGTGTTGAACTTCAGGAACAGGGTCTTGCCCGCCATCTCGGGGTGGCCGGGGAGACCGCCGCGGTGGCGAAGCCCGAGAAGATCCTCGTGAGTCAGCGCCCAGCGGCCGTTATCGGGAAACGCAAACCTGCCGTCCTGGTCGCGGCTTGCGCGAATGCGGAGGACCTCGTTGAGCACGGCGAGCGTGGCGTAGACAAGCGGGACCGTGTGCCCGGCCGAGAGCACGAACCGGTCCGCAAACGGGAGCCAGGGCCGGCGGATGTCCCAGCGCATGGCGCCCGAGAGAAGGGTCGCGAGCAGAAGGTGCACCTTGGATCGCGACCCTCCGGGGTGCCCGCTCTGGCGATAGTTGAGGGCGAGGTCGATGAACTCGTCGACCACGTCCTTGATCAGCTCCCAGTCGTCGAACGACCGCTCGGCATCCTCGTAGAGTTGATCGACCGGTGATACCTGGACGTCCACGCGGGCAGGATAGCGGTGTTCATCGACGACTGATCCGGACGCGCCCGAGGCAACGGCCCACGACACCGTACCGGGATCGTAGGCTCGTGGCACAACGCTGACAGAGGAGAACCCCATGACGACCACCTCGGCGGTTGACGTTCACCCGGCGATCCACGCCGCGATTCGTGAGTGCACCGACGAGTTGCTCACGTCATCGCGCGCCATCCATGCGCTCGCCGAGATCGGGTTCGAGGAGGTGGAATCGTCGCGGCTGCTCAGCGGACTGATCGAGCAGCATGGGTTCGATGTGGAGCGGGGCATCTCCGGGATGCCTACCGCGTTCGTGGCGAGGCGCGGGCGACGCGGCCCGCACGTCGCCTTCGTGTGCGAGTACGACGCGTTGCGCGGACTCGGGCACGCCTGCGGCCACAACCTCATCGCGACCTCATCGGCGGGCGCGGGCATCGCGCTCGCGGACGCGCTCAATGTCGCGGGCCTCGACGTCCGGGTCACGATCGTCGGTGCCCCGGCCGAAGAGGGCGGGGGCGGGAAGATCCCGCTCTGCCACGACGGGCTCTTCGACGACGTCGACGCGGTGCTCATCTTCCATCCTTCGGATCGCACCGCGTCGGTCCAGTACGCGCTGGCGTGCACCCACTGGGTGTGGACGTTTCATGGCAAGGCGGCCCACGCAGCGGGAAGCCCGGACCGAGGCATCAACGCGCTCGATGCCTTCGTGCAGGCGTACAACGGGATCTCGATGTGGCGTCAGCAGCTGCGCGACGATGCGCGCGTGCACGGATTCATCATCGAGGGCGGGACCGCCCCCAACATCATTCCGGAGCTCGCACGCGGCGAGTACCTGACGCGCGCACGTGACGGCGAGTACCTGCGCGAGATGAACGTTTCGCTTCCGGGCGATCTTCGAAGCCGCAGCGTCTGCGACCGGGTGCACCTTGCAACTCGAGCAGAAGGAGACGTACCTGGATCTGCGCTCAAATCCCGTGCTCGCCGAACGCACCAGCGCGCATCTCGCCGGCATCGGTTTCACAGAGGATCGCGTGGTGCCGTGGGCGCGGACCGGCTCCACCGACGTCGGCGATGTCTCCTACGCGGCGCCGACGTTGCACCCGGAATTCGCCATCGCGGACGAGGGTATCGGTCCGCACACGCATGCCTTTCGCGAGGCCGCTGTATCGTCGCGCGGCGAGCAGGCCATGCTCCAGGCCGCCGAGGTGCTCGCCAGGGTCGGCGCCGACGTCATCCTCGACGCCGACGTGCGCCGCCGGGTGCGCGATGCCTTCATCGCCCAGCCCATGCATCGCACCGAGTGGACCGGCTCGGGCGCGTGAGCTGATCAGCGCTCGTGCGTGGTCGTGTAGGCCAGCACGGCGCCGAATCCGATCATGCCGGCGCCGGCAACCCCGTCGGTGACACGCACAGCGCGGGCGCCCATGGACCGGCCCGCGAGCGCGACACCGGTGGCAAGCAGGATGACCCAGGTCAGACTGCCGATTGCCACACCGGCGACGAGCAGCACAGCGGTGGCGGTGGTGTGGACGAGCCCGGCGGTGCTCGCTGCGGCAAAGATGGCGCCCCACGAGACGATCGTCGAGGGGTTGGACGCGGTGCCCGCCAGGGCGGTGAGCAATGCGTGTCTGGGAGTCGCGACGTCGGATGGAGTCTCACTGCCGACGCGAACCCGTACCGCCGTGTAGACCGTGCGCGTGCCGAGCCCGATGAGCACCGCAGCGCCGAGCAGGCCGAGCCCCAGACGGACGGGTTGAATGCTCAGCAGTGGGGTTGCGCCGCCGGCGCCCGCGGCGGCGTAGAGGCCGTCGATAGCCGCGATGCCCACTCCGATCGCACATCCAACCTTCCAGCCGCTGCGGAGCGTGGAGCGGATCAGGAACAACGACATCGGTCCGAGCTGCAGGGCAACGATGAACCCGAGCCCGAAGCCAATCGCCGCAGCATGCATAGCCTCGGACTCTATCGCGACATCAGGCTGGCGGCGAAGGTGGCTGCGCGGAGTAGGCTGGCCGGCATGGGCTCTCTCAACGTCACCACAGAGACGTCACGCAATGCGTCTGCTCGTCGCCGAGGATGACGCCAGGCTCTGCGACGTGCTCGTTCGTGGGCTGCGCGGCGCGGGCTATTCCGTCGACGTGGCGTCGCGGGGCGACGAGGCTTTCGCCCTTCTGCTGCTGAACACATTTGATGCAGCCGTTGTCGACTGGCGGATGCCCGCAATGGACGGCGTGGAGGTCGTGACCGCGCTGCGTGCGCAGGGTCTGTCCGTTCCCGTGCTCATGCTGACCGCGCGCGACACACCCGCGGATCGGATCCGCGGACTCGACGCGGGGTGTGACGACTACCTGGTCAAGCCGTTCGATTTCCAGGAGCTGCTCGCGCGCCTGCGTGCGCTGATGCGGCGACCCGCGGAGTCGCTCGGGCTGCGGCTGCGCGTCGGTGCTCTGATCATCGATCCCACCGCCCGCGCCGCATCGGTGAATGGCGAAACGGTCGCATTGACGCCCACCGAGTACGCAATCGTCGAGCTGCTCGCCCGCCGCAGCCCGGCCGTCGTGCGCCGGGACGCGATCGCGAACCACGCGTGGCCGGACTCCCTCGACCCCATCGCGTCCAACGCGATCGACGTCCATATCGCGAGGCTGCGAGCCAAGACGGTCGCGGCCGGGGTGCGCTTCGAGGCGATGCGTCGCGTCGGGTACCGGCTCATCGAGCGATGACAGTCGCTGCCGGCATCACCAGGCATGCACTGCGTACCGCCGTGGTCACCACTGCCGCGGTCGGCGCCTTGATCCTGGTGTTGTGCGTCGCGGTCGACGTGATCGTCGCGCATACGCTGCGCTCCTCCGCCGAGAGCCGCCTGTCGACGGAGCTGAGTCAGCTCATGCGCGCCCCGGGTGGTCCAACGCTGCGCGAGCCGGACCTGGACGACCCGGTCCTGGTCTGGGAGACCGATCCATCGGGACGAGTCGTGCAATCAACCCCGGGAGCGCCGGCGCTCCCGGCGGCTGCCCTGCAGGCGACCTCGCCGACGGAGATGTCGGTCGCGGGCGGTGACGTGCTTGTCGAGGTCGCATCGTTCGCGACCGGGCGGTGGGTCGGCGCCGTGAGCCTGACGGCCGAGACGAGCTCGCTGACGGCGCTGCTCGTGACCGAAGCGGTGGTCGGACCGATCCTCCTTGCGGTGGTCTTCTGCGGCGCCTTCATCGTCGGCCGGAACGCCGCCAGTCCGATCGATCGTGCCCGCCGTCGCCAGCTTGAATTCACCGCCGACGCATCCCACGAGCTGCGCACACCGCTTGCGGTCATCGAAGCCGAGACGTCGCTCGCCCTCGCCAACCTTCGCGCCAGTGGCGCCGACTTCGGAACGCTCAACCGCGTTGCCGCCGAGACCCAGCGGATGCGCATGATCGTCGAAGACCTGCTCTGGCTCTCGCGCTTCGACGCCATGCCCCCAGATCCAACCGTCGAGCCCGTGGACGCCGCCACCGCCGTCGAGGTCGGCGCCCGTCGCTTCACGACCATCGCGGAGCTGGCCGGGGTGGACCTCGAGAGCCTCCCCGGCCAGGCGACGCCGGCGCTGATCGACGCACCCGCAGAGTGGATCGATCGGCTGATCGGCGTGCTCCTCGACAACGCGTGCCGGTATACACCAGCCGGCGGCCACGTCCGGATCTCGGTGACCCGCGAGCGCCACCATGTCCGTCTCACCGTCAGCGACACCGGCCCCGGCATACCCGTCGAGCGTCGCGGGCAGATCTTCGAGCGTTTTCACCGCGGGACGAGTGACGGCGACGGCGCGGGCCTCGGCCTCGCCATCGGCAACGCGATCGTTGCTGCCACCCATGGGCGGTGGCAGATCGAGGATGTCCCCGGCGGCGGAATCTCAGTCGGGGTCGTCTGGCCGGTCTCGCGCGCCCGGCTCGTCGACCCCGACGATCCTCAGGGCGGCGCGAGGACACTCGGCGACCGCGCGGCGCGCGTGCGCGAGTAGGTCCGGGCCGATCGCCCGAGGATCGATGATCGGGTACCCCCAGTCGTCGAGCCGGATCCGCTCCGGGATGAGCTCGGAGCACATCCCGTGCGCTTTGCATTTGATCGGGTCGACGCGCAGACGCTGCTTCACCACCACCCCGCCTCGGTTTCCGGCACGCCCAGCAGCGCAGGCTGACCGCTGAAGCGGCAGACGCCGCTGCGCACGTGGTGGCGGAGGTCCGTGGCGAACACCTGCAGCGCGCTGGCAAGGAAGAGCACCGCGCCGTCGGGGTGCCTGCAAGCGCCTCGGCCAAGCACATCGGTCGCCCAGCGCGCGAGCAGGTCCAGTGCTGCCGGCCGCGCGCTGCCGATCGCGACCTTGTGGAAGGTCTCGGCAATGGCAGGCAGCCCGACGCGGCACGGGCCGCACTGCCCTGCGGTCTGGCCGGCCAGATAGGTGAGCACCCGGTCGGTCTCGGCCACGCCGCACGCGGTCACGGGGAGCACCGCGATCACGCCGGCGCCGAGCGTCGCTCCGACGCCCCGCAGCGCATCGACATCGATCGTCCGCTGCCAGATGGCGTCCGCTGCCACCCAGCGCCCGAAGTACCCGCCGACGAGGACCGCCGCCGGTTCGGCGGAGACGCCTCCGCTGCGCTCCACGATCTCGGCGATGGTCGTGGTCGAGTCCACCTCGAGGACGCCTGCCATGCGCAGCGCTCCCGTCGCCGTGACCAGGGTGGTCCCGGGGGTCTTCGGCGTCCCGACCGAGCGATACCAGCCGGCTCCGAAACGCGCCACCAGCGCCGCATGGGCAAGCGTCTCGACGTTCTGGACAAGCGTCGGCAACCCATCGACGCCTCGTTGAAATGGACGCGGCGGAACGGCTCGAGGCTTTGCCAGACGGCCCGAGACCCGCGCGGTCACCGCGGTCTCCTCGCCGGCGACGTACCGGTTCGGGCCGGTGACCACCTCCACGAAGACGCCGCTGTCGGCACGCCGGCGCCGCTCGCCGATCGCAGCCACCAGGCTGCGCCGCAGCTCCCCATGGGCTCGCGACACATAGACGATGGCGCGCCGGGCGCCGACCGCTTCGGCGGCTTGCTCGAGGCCGTCGAGGACCAGGTGGGGGCGCACCGTCAGCAGCGTCCGGTCCTTGAAGCTCGCGGGCTCGCTCTCCGCCGCATTGGCGATCACGACCGCGTCGCCGCCCGCGGCGCGTTGCATTACCGCGCGCCACTTCGTTCCGGTGGGGAATGCTGCGCCGCCGCGCCCGCGGAGCCCGCTCTCCTCGATGGACTTGACCAGCAGGCCGGCGTCGAGCCTCGGCCGCTCACCGTGGCGGCTGAGGTGCGCCGTAAGGTCCTCCGGCACACGGGGAAATGGCAGCAGTCGCGCCGTGGGGACCGCGGCGGTCATTGGTCGCTCACGCTCCGACCCGTTGGGTGGTGAGCGTGCCGCCGATGGCGCCACCGTTCTGGAAGATCTGCACCACGGCTCGGACAGCCGTGCACTGGGCGGTTGCGGTTGCGCCCGCGATGGTTGCTGGAGCCGAACAGACGACTGCACCGGATCGGGACACCCTCATGCTGCCCGAGCCGTCGGCGTTGGCGACGATCACCACCTGGAGCGTCGAATCCCTCGAGTCGATGAGCGTCGCCGTGGCGCTCGTGGTCGACTGCACCAGGGAGCCGGTCAGCGGATCGCTCAGACCAGCCGGCAGGTTCGCCGCAGCAGCCGGAGACGTCGCGGTTGCGGCACCGGCCAGGAGGTCCGCCGGGGTGCCCGAGGCCTTGGCCCACCCGGGCTGGAGCGGGCCGGCGGCCATCCAGGCCACCAGCACGGCCGTGCCCGCGAGACCTGCGGCCACCCCGCCCCAGCGGACCGCCGGGATCCCGGGCCCGGCCACGGCCAGGCGCCAGGTGAGTGTGCTGACCACGACGACGACACAGCCGGTGACCAGCCCGAGCGCCCATACCGACTTGGTGTCGGTGCCGGTGGCGATGCCGTGCACCACCGCGACCGGCCAGCTCACATAGGCGAGCATGTGCACGATCTGCCAGGCCCGCCATCCGAGGCGGTGGCGCACCAGGCTGGTGACCGTGACCGCGAGGAACAGCTCACAGCTCACCACCCCCAGGCCGAGCCAGAGCGGTCGATAGCTCGCGACGAAGGGGACGATGGCGTCGCCGATGCCGAGCTTCGCGAACGGGTCGACCACCGAGGTGACGATGTGGACGAGCAGGAAGACGACGACGAGGAGTGACAGGTTGCGATGCAATGACTGCACCAGGAACCTCGGCCACGCTGGGGTGCTCTGGCGCATCGAGGTCAGCAGCCCGACCACCACGGTCGCGCTCAGCAGCACCAGCGCCGTGTAGCCGCTCGCCCGCGTCGCGTACCAGAGCGGGGTCGGCCCGAGCGCTGCCGCCGTCACCGCGTTGAAGGGATCAGGAGCCGCCGGACACCGCGGCCGGCGCCCCACCGTTGACCGCCTGGGGGAGCTGCCCAGGGCCGCTCAGGTTGGGTTGCACGGAACCGGGATTGGAGACTCCCGAGGCGTCAGACGAAGTCGATGGCGCCGACCGGCCGGGAACGGACGTGGCGGCGATGAAGGCGAGCACCGCAGTGAACCCGGAGGCGGCGACGGCTACCAGTAACGTGATCCTGCGCGCGCGCGTCAGCCCCAAGTCTCTCCGAAGACGGGCCGATTCCAATTGGGTGTATCGCGCCACGCATCCAGCCTACGGGGGCCACCCTTACATAACGGTGAAGGTGGCGCCGCCACCGCCGATGGATCGACGATGACGGCACACCTCACGAAGCGAGGCTCAGGCCGCGCGGACCTGGCGGGCGCGGGGGCCCTTGTCGCTGCGCTCCACCTCGAAGCTCACGCGCTCGTCGGCGGCCAGTGTCTCGAAGCTCAACGAGCTGTCGAGTCCGCTGCGATGGAAGAAGTACTCCTGTCCATCCTCGGCGGTGATGAAGCCGAAGCCGCGTTCGGCGACGACCTTCTTGACGGTACCAGTCACCCTGGTTCTCCAATTCCTTCTCGAACACAAAACAGACGCAGGGCGTCGGTTCGAGAAGGAATGACGACCACGAGCGATTCGCCGTGACGATCAAGGCGATGTGGCTATCCTACCCCACCACCCCGGACGGCAAACTCCTCTATGTGAACTTCCCCGAGCTTGTGCCCGAGCCCGATGCCTGCCGCGTCTATCGATCGGAGCGAAAGATCCGGCTCGCGGACGTCGGCGTCGACGGCCGTCTGCGCCTCGATGCCATGGCTCGCTACATGCAGGACGTGGCATCTGACGACGTCGAGGACGCTGACGCCGATGACGGAAGCCTCACCTGGGTGGTTCGCCGGACGGCGATCGACGTCGTCAGCCAGTTGGTGGGAGGCCGGGTCGTGGCTCTCTCCACCTGGGCGAGCGGGTCCGGGTCGCACTGGGCGGCGCGCCGCACCAGCATCGCCGGTGACGCCGGTGGCCGCTGCGAGGCGGAGAGCATCTGGGTCCTGATCGATCGGGCGACCTCGAGGCTTGCGCGACTCCCAGCCAGGTTCGACGAGGTCTACGGCCCGTCCACGAGGGGTCGTAGGATCTCGGCGAGGCTCGAGCTCGCGCCCGAACCTGCGTTGGATGCGGCACAGGTTGCCTGGCCCCTGCGAACCGCTGACATCGACACCCTCGGCCACGCCAACAACGCGGTCTACTGGGCGGCGATCGAGACCGCGCTCGCCCGGACGGCCGATGGCGCCGGCGCGACCGCCCCCCCGCGACTGCGAGGAGTGCTCGAGTACCGCCGCCCGGTCGACCTGACCTCCGAGCTCACGCTGGCCATCGCCGGCGGTCACGCAGAGATGCACCTGTGGTTCATCGACGACGGCGCGACCGCAGCCTGCGCCGCGGTCCGCCGCCTCGATGACTGATCGGGGGCTCGTCAGCTGACCGCGATCCCCTCGAGCCCGGTGTGGCCGGGCAGTTCTGGAGCCACCGAGCTCCCGGTGCCGACGAGCGATCCGTCGGGCCGCACCGCAAAGGCATCCAGGATGCCGCTCACGCCGGTTTCAACGTAAAGGAACCTGCCGTCAGGCGTGGCCGCGAGGTCGATCGTTCCCGGGTCCGTCGCCGTCTCACCCACGATGCTCGGCACCCCGCCGGCGCCCAGCGTGTAGCCCGTGAGCGTGCCGCTGCCGGCGTTGGCTCCGTAGAAGAAGCGGCCGGCGCCGGCCACCCAGCACAGCGCGGCCTGACCATTGGTCACCGACGCGAGCTCCGACGCCGTCCCATCCGCATGGATCGCATATGTGGTCAATGCATTGGTACCGGCTTCCGTGTCGACCAGGTCACCGGCGCGGTCGAACGTGAAGCCGAATGGAACCGGGTTCGCAGCTGGGGTAACGGTGGCGCTGGCTGAGAGGCCGCCGTCGGCGAAGACGCGGAAGACGTCGATGGAGCTGCCGTTTGCCTTGGTCGTGACCACGAGATGTCGCTGATCTGGCGTCAGTCCGATCTGTCCCGGGGTGTTCAGGAATTGCGGAGTCAGGTTGGGGGTCAGGTGCAACGACCGCGCGCTTCCCGGGATTCGTGTCAGCGACCCAGTGTGAAAGCCCTGGACAGAGCCGGCTCCGCCGGCGTTGAGCACGTAGATCCTGCCGGCATCGGTGGTCACGCTAACGGGAATCGATCCGCCCGCGGGCATCGTGACGCGGTCGCTGAGCTGCGCACCGTCGACGTGGAACTCGGTAATCGAGTTGCTGCCGGCATTGACCGCCACGAGAACGTGATCTCGGGAGTCGTACACCAACGACGCTTGGGATGCCAGCTTGTCGACGACGGCGCCGGTCAGCGCGGCACCAAGGCCGCCGGTGTCATAGCGGGCCGCGAAGATGAGCTGACCGTGGGAACCGCGCCGGTACGAGACGATCTGGTTGCCGAAGCTGTCGTTGGTCTGCACAAAGACCGCGCCAGTACTCGCGCTCGCTGGCGCACGCCCCTCGGCGTAGGCACCCAGCGGGGCTGCGAGACCTGCGATTCCGGCCACCATGCCGATACCCGATGCAAGACGCGTGGTTTGCTCCACTGCGACTCCTTTGCGTTGAACGGACCTGCGTTTGCAGCAGAGTCCCGGTCGGGGCGCCAGGCGTTACGTGCGGGCTGCGGAGTCGTGGTCATCCGACTGCGTGTAACGTCTCGAGATGCCGCGCGGACTGACACACGTGTTCATGCGTGAATCGACCGGTTTCATCCTCGTCGCCTGCGAGCGTGGCTCCATCCCGCCGGCCGCGGCTGACAGTCAGGGCCCTAGGCTTCGAGATGTGGAGTACGACGCCACCCTCGTCGACCGCCTTCGCGGAGGGGATGAAGAGGCTTTTGTGACATTGGTCGGCCGCTACCATGAGCCGATGGTGCGTCTGGCCCGTTCCATGGTGTCGAGCCAGGCGGTCGCCGAAGAGGCAGTCCAGGACACGTGGCTCGGCGTGGTTCGCGGTATCGAGCGTTTCGAGGGACGGTCCTCGATCAAGACGTGGCTGTTCCGCATCCTCGTCAATCGGGCGCGGACCGCGGGGGCACGCGAGGAGCGCAGCGTCCCGATGGAAGCTGCGCACGCTGTCGACCCCGCGAACTTCGACGCCGACGGGCAGTGGGCGGATCCCGTGGAGCGATGGCGTCAGGACCTCGAGGACCGCCTCGAGGCCGTCGACTGGGCGCCGATCCTCAGGTCCGCGCTCGAGCGGCTTCCAGCGCGCCAACGCACAGTGGTCGTGTTGCGCGATGTCGAGGGGCTGTCCAGCGACGAGGTGTGCAGCGTGCTCGGCATCAGCGCCGGCAATCAACGCATCCTGCTGCATCGTGGTCGCAGTCGCATGCGCGAGCTGCTCGACCCCGAGATGCGGAAGGCCTGAGATGTTACTGCTGCGACCGAGGGACATCGCGTGCCGGGAGGCGGTTGAGCTGGTGACCGACTACCTCGAGGGAACCCTCTCCCCGCGGAACCGGCGCCGCTTCGAGGCTCATCTGCGTGGCTGCGGCAACTGCGCCGCGTACCTCGAGCAGATCCGCATGACCATCAAAGCAACCGGGTCGATACGGCCCGATGACCTGACACCGCAGGCGCAAGCCGACCTGGTCGAGCTCTACCGGCGCTGGCGTTCCGAATAGCAAGGTCGTCGTAGTCGACCAGGCTGCCGGAACCGGCGCTTACGAGACCTCGGGCTTGCGCGCTCGGCTCGGTGCAACTCGCGAGGGTTCGCCAGGCATCTTCGGATACTGCGGCGGCCACGGCGCGTCGACCAGGCCGGACGCAGCATCGCGCTCGTGCAGCGCCAGCACCGGCGCAAGCGACTGCGGCGCCGTCGACATCTGCAGCCAGGGATCGCCGCCGGCGGCCACGCGCGGTGGGACGGTGACGATGGTGAGCATATCGGGCGTGATGGCATCGAGCTCATCCCACGTGAACGGCGTCGAGACCTGCGCGCCTGGACGGGCTCGCACCGACCACGCCCCGAAGATCGTCTTGTGCGGTGCGTTCTGGTTGAAGTCGACAAATACTCGGCGTCCGCGTTCCTCCTTCCACCACGCGCCGGTGATGAGATCCGGGCGCCGGCGCTCGAGCTCGCGGGCGACCGCGAGGGCAGCGGAGCGCACCTCATACGACGTCCACAGCGGTTGCAGACGCACGTACACGTGGATGCCCCGGTTGCCGGTGGTCTTGGGCAGGCACGCCACGCCGAGCTGGTCGAAGAGCGCACGCACCTCGCGCGCAGCCTCCTGCACCATCGAGAACGTGACGCCGGGACTGGGGTCGAGGTCGATGCGCAGCTCGTCGGCGTGCTCAGGATCGGATGCCTGTGAAGGCCACACGTGGAAACCGAGACAGCCCAGGTTGACCGCCCAGAGCACGTGAGCGAGGTCCGCAGCCACTAGAGCGCGCGAGGTCGTGCCATTGGGGGTGCTCACGATCGTGGTCTCCAGCCAGTCCGGCCGCGAGTCGGGAACTCGCTTCTGGAAGAAGGACGGCCCGCTTGCGCCGTTGGGAAATCGTTGCAGCAGAACGGGACGGCCACCCATCGCCCGGAGCAGTGGTGCCTCGACCGCCACGTAGTAGTGGACGAGGTCGAGCTTGGTCTCGCCGCGTTCGTTGAAGTAGACCTTGGCCGGGTTGGTGATCGCTACCTCACGACCCGACGCCTCGACCACCGCCACATCGTCAGCCATCGCGGCGCTTCACGGCGAGTGCCGAGATGGCCTCGAGCAGGCATCGGTGGGCGTTCTGCGCGGTGATCTCCGCCCAGTCATACGGCGGGGACACCTCGACCACGTCCATGGCGACGACATCGGTGCGCAGCACGATCTGGCGGATCGCGTGCAACAGGTCGACCGGTTGCATGCCTCCGGGTTCGGGCGTCCCCGTCCCCGGTGCGAACCCCGGGTCGAGCACGTCGATGTCGACCGAGAGATAGATGTGAGTCGGGCCGTCAAGCGCCTCTGAGATCGCATCCTCGACGACCGCTGCGGTGCCGCGATCACGCAGCTCGCCCATCAGATGCCAGCGCATTCCCTGCTCTCGCATCCAGGAGAAGACGTCCGCAGGAGGCCAGTATCCACGCAATCCGACCTGGACGAAGTTCTTTCCCGGGACGGCGCCGGATTCGATGAGCCGGCGCATCGGCGAACCGTGCGAGTGCAGGTTTCCCCAGACGCTGTCGCCGGTGTCTGCGTGCGCGTCGAAATGCACGATTCCCAGGCTTCCGTGAGGGTGGGCACCGGCCACCGCCGTGGCGGACGGCCAGGTGATCGAGTGATCCCCACCGATGACCATCGGAACGATGTTTCGCGTCGCCACTTCACCGACGCGTGTGCGGATCGCGGTGTGTGACGCCTCGGCCATGCCGGGCATGCACATCGCGTCGCCGTAGTCGACCACGCGCAGCACCTCGAGCGGCGCAACCTCGAGCTCGAGATGCCACTCGGCAGGCTGATACGAGGCGGTGCGCACGCTGCGCGGTCCAAATCGAGCGCCAGGGCGGTAGGAGACGCCATCGTCCCAGGGCGCGCCGACGATGGCGACGTCGGGTCGCACCTCATCAAGCTGATCCGGGCTGTTCAGCAACGGCACCCTGGAGAAGGTGGTTGGGCCGAGGTATGCGGGCCCTTCGGCGTATCTGTCCACGGCGGCCCCAGACTAGCCCCTCGAAGCGAGCCGCGACCATTCTCAACCGCTCAGCGCCATCATGCTGCCGGACCTATGACCCCAGCCTAGGGGTACGGTGGGGCCGGTATGGCGGTGGTTCCCTGAGCATCGGACTGGCGCTCGCGGCTGCAGCGCTCTGGGGCAGCGGCGATTTCCTCGGCGGCTTTGCCAACCGATCGACCTCGCTGCTCTCCGTGCTGCTGATCTCGCAGGGCGTTGGACTTGCCGGGATGCTGATCGCCGCCGTGGTGCTCGGCGGCGACCCGAGCCGCAATGACTTCGCATTCGGAGCCGTGGGCGGCCTCTGCGGTGCGGCCGGTGTCGCCATGTTGTATCGAGGGCTCGCATCCGGGACGATGTCCCTGGTTGCTCCCGTCACTGGCGTGGTGGCGGTGGTGGTGCCGGTGCTGGCCGGCATTGGCGGCGGTGAGCGCCCCGCGGCACTGCAGTATGCGGGCATCGTCCTGGCGGTCGCGGCCGTCGCCACGCTGAGCAGCGGCGGCAGCGCGGCGGGCCGCCTCGATCGGCGCACGCTGCTGCTTGCAATCGGTGCCGGGATCAGTTTCGGGCTGTTCTACGTCGCCCTGGCGAGGACATCCACGGGGGCGCATCTCTGGCCGCTGGTATCAGCTCGGACCGCATCGGTTGCCGCGCTGGGCATCGTTTCCATCGTCGCGCGCAGCGCACCCAGGTTCGGTGCGGCGAGTCCGCTGGTGATCGTCGGTGCCGGCGTCTTCGACGTGACTGCCAACGCGCTGTATCTGGTGGCCGTCCACGGAGGGTTGCTGAGCATCGTCGCCGTGCTCGTTTCGCTGTACCCGGTTTCAACGGTGCTGTGCTCGATGATCTTCCTCGGCGAGCGGCTGCGGCTCCCCCAGGTCGCCGGCGTCGCCGTCGCGCTCGCGGCGGTGATCTGCATCACCGCCGGGTAGCTCCGGCGCGCCTCCTAGGATCCGATCCGAGCAGAGGCCGGGCGCGGTCGTAACACGCTGAGCGCGGCCCGGCCGGCCAATGCCGACGCCACGTCCTCGATGTCGCTCGCAACCGTCGGCTTTCCCAGCCCGAAGCCCTGCCCGAGGCTGATGCCGCCGGCCTTCATCAAGTCCGCGACGAACTCGTTCTCGACGCCCTCGGCGATCACCAGCGCTCCGCTGACGCGGGCAAACGCCATGGTCGCGTCCATGGCGGCGCGTGAGCCCACCCGGGTCGAGGTCATGGTGAGGCTGCGACCCAGCTTGAGGTACTCGCTCGACGACGCAGCCAGGAGCTCGAGCGTTGAGTGGCCCTCCCCGACGTCATCGAGGGCGAAACGGATGCCTTCGACCCGGTAGGACGCGAGGACTCGGGCGAGCGCAGCGTAATCACGAATGCGCTCGTGCTCGGTGATCTCGAGTACGACCGTATGCGGAGGTCGCTCGGCACTGTGGAGGAGCATGAGCAGTTGATCGACGCCGTGTACTGGATCAAGCAGCGCAGCCGCACTGATGTTGAGGAAGAGAGGAACACCAGCAGGGAGCTGCTTCGCTTCTTCAACCGCGCGGCGCCTGCAGACCCAGTCGAGATCGCGAATCTGCCCGCCATTGCGCGCCGACTCGAAAACCGCCTCCACAGAGTCCATGGCCGCGAAGCCCTCAGGCCGTGCGAGGGCCTCGTACCCCACGACCTTGCCGCTGGCAAGTTCGACGATCGGCTGGAACAGGGTGGTGAGAGCGCCGCCGTCGAGAATTCGCGTGACCACGTCGGAGTACGACCGCTCGGCGATGTCGCCGGCCTCACCACCCTCGTACGAGGCACCCACCACCTGATCGCCACCGGCTCGCTTGGCCTTGTACAGCGCCTCGTCTGCCCGCTGCCACACCGACGCCGGGTCCGCTCCCGCGGGGGCCGCGCTCCATCCAACCGTGATCTGCACAGGACCGCTCGGAAGCACCAGCGAGTGCATCGCGGCCCGCATGCGTTCGGCCACGAGGTTGGCGCCGAAGACCCCGACCTCCGGGAGCAGCGCGGCGAACTCGTCCCCACCCACCCGCGCCATGACATCCCATCCACGGACCAGCAGGCCGAGCGTATGGCCGACGACGCGGAGCAGGGCATCGCCGGCGGAATGGCCCTCGGTGTCGTTGATCTCCTTCAGGCGATCGACGTCGAGCGAGAGGATCGCAAACGGCAGCCGTGGGATGGTTCGCAGGGCCCGATCAAACTCGCGCCGATTCTTCAATCCGGTGAGCGAATCGGTTGAAGCGAGTGCGGACAGTTCCATCGCCGCCTCGTGGATCGCCACCTCCGCGCGAACGCGCTCGATGAAGCGCCCCATGTGATGGCCGACCGTCTGGCCTGCGGTCAGCAGCTCGGCGGCCGGGCGACCGGTCGCCTCGCGGAAGACCGCGAGCACGCCGACGACGCCTCCTCCCGATCTGATCGGAAACGTCAACGCACTGTGAATGTCGGCGGCGGCGGCCTCGGGGGCACGGCCTCCCCATCCGTCCGCGACCGTTGCGGTTGTCGTCGATCCCCGACCGGTACGAACCACCCGGCTCACCAGCGCGGGCCCCTCGCCCAGTCCGAGCGCCCTGCCCTCGGCCTCGAAGGCGTCGACCGCAGCTGAACCGTCCGACGTGGCGTACTGCAACTCGACCTCGCGAGCATCGCCACCGCGCAACCAGATCTCGCCGACGCGACCACCCAGACCCTCGGTCAGCAGCGCCAGTGCCTCCTGGAGGGTCGCGTCGAGATCGTCGGATTCGTTGAAGAGCGCCAGGATCGCCACCAGCAGCGCTTCCCGAGTTGCCGGCGCCGGCGCCTGGCGGCGGTCGTGCTTCCGTCCGACGACTACGTGGTCGCTGTCACGCTTCCCGCCATGAAGTCGAACAACAGGCGCCTGGGCGTTTGATGGGTCAGGGCGCTGCACGGACACGGACACGTTGGGGGTCACCTTCGAGACGGATGAACAGGGGTCCCGAAGTGCCAGATTGCTGCAGTCCGAACGCCTGGTCTGTTCGGAGGCGCACTTACCCGCTGGTCGCGACAGTATTGAGTCGAGTGTGCGACCCTCCGTGGTCACCCACTAGCGGGTTCCTCCAGGAGCTAGTAAAAGACAAGTCGCTAGCAACCACGTCCGCGAGGAGGTACGATGGGTGCGTGGAGGACGACACCCGTACGTCGACCGCGATTCGATGCGATGCTGCGCTGACCTCGGTGTTCGCACTGCTTGGCAAGCGCTGGACGGGCGTCGTCATCGGCGTGCTCCTTGAGCGCCCGGCGCGCTTTGCCGAGATCGCCCGAGCAATTCCAGGGATCGCTGAGTCCATGCTGTCCGCGCGTCTCGCGGAGCTCAAAGAGGCGGGACTGGTGACTCGAGAGGTGCTCGAGGGGCCGCCGATTGCCTCGCTCTACCGGTTGACACCGAGTGGAGAGGCGCTGCGTCCGGCCCTGCTGTCGCTTGGCGAATGGGCGCAGGCCCACCTGAGCGCGGGGCCCGTCGGGTCGCGCTGAGCGAGCTTAGCTGCCGGCGACGACCCTGCTGCCACCTCGCGGAGCGCGACGGCGCGGCAGCGCGATGATCTTGCCACTGTCCGGGGCCGGCAAGGCACGCACCGAACGATCGCGGCCCTCGTGCTTGGCCGCGTACATGGCGCGGTCGGCAGCTCCGAGCAGCTGGTCGAGGTCCCGGCCATGCTCGGGGTAGGTTGCGACCCCGACCGACGCGGTGAGCTGATCCAGGCTGCACCCGTCCGGCACGGCGACGTCCCGGACCGCTGCCCCCACCGCCTCAGCCACGATCATCGCCGGGTCGGCACCGCACTCGTGGAGCAGGATGACGAACTCCTCACCGCCGAGACGCACCACCGCGTCGGCGCCGCGAACGGTCGTCCGGAGCTGCGTCGCGACGCGCTGGAGGAGCAGGTCGCCGATCGCATGGCCACTGCTGTCGTTGACGGCCTTGAAATGATCGAGGTCGACGAGCAGGAGTGACACCGGCTTGCCATCACGCGCTGCGCGGGCCAGGTCGCGCTCGCCGGTATCGCGCAGCCACCGGCTGTTGTAGAGCTGGGTGAGGGGGTCCGTCATCGCGGCGTTGACGAGCTCCCCATAGAGCTGCGCGTTGCGCCACGCCGACGCCGCCACGTGGGCGAAGAGCGATGCGGCCTCCAGCTCGCGATCGCTGAACTGCCCGACTCCGAGCCGCCAGCAGTTGATGATCCCCAGCTTGTGCTCGGTGGCGACCAGGGGAACGAGCAGGAGCGACTCCTCGACGTAGGACGTCCCGGGTATCTGCCGCGCAAGCGGATGCTTCGACGTGTCGGGGATGTTCTGGGGCGTCCCCTTGGCGAACGCCCAGCCGGTGATGCCGGCGTCGAGCGACATGCTGTCAGCCAGAATCTCATCTCGTTCGGGACCGGTGGCGAGCACCGGGACGAGGCGGAAGGTCTCGTAATCGGCGACGAAGATGGCCATCTCGGTGACCTGCACCACCCGGCTCATCTGATCCGCCATCACCCCGAGGATGCGCAGGGGATCGTGCTCGCTCTGGAGCGCCAGGGCAGCGTCGCTGAGGGCTCGCGCCAGGCCGCGCCGAGCGGGGCGGGGGCGCGCCGCAACCGCCTCGAGCGAGTCGGCCTCGGGCGTCTCAACCGACGTCGCCACACGCGTTGGCGATGTCTCCCGCCTCGCGAACCAGGTAGGATCGACGACCTCTTCGGCGTTCCCCTCGAGCGGGTGCGTCAGCACTGGGCGGCCGAGGAGCCATCCCTGCCCGAACTGAACGCCCAGCGATTGCAAAGCCTCGAGCTCGCGTACGGTCTCGATGCCCTCGGCGATGACCCGCGCTCCAATATGTCCGCTGAATGACAGCAGCGCCACCACCAGCGCTCGTCGCGCGCGATCAGCGTCGATGGCTTGGATCAGTGATCGATCGACCTTGATGAACTCGGGGCGCAACTCGGCGATCACGCGCATGCTCGCGTGTCCCGCGCCCGCGTCGTCGACCGCAATACGGAAGCCGCGTGCGCGGAGCTCGGCGGCGATCCGCTGCAGCAGCGCGAGGTCGGGTACCGGTTCCCGCTCGCTGAATTCGAGCACGATCGATGCCGGATCCACCCTCGCGTCGTGCACGGCCTGGTCGAGCGCGGCGACCCCGCGCTGGTCCACGAGCGTTCCGATCAGCACATTGACGAATAGGTCTGCCTCGCCGATGTTCGATGCTGCGCGTAGCGCCGCGGTGACACAGGCCAGGTCGACGGACGATTGCATGTTGAGTGATGCGGCCGAAGCGAACAGCTCGTCCGGCGTTCTGATCCGCGCCAGCGGTGGATAGCGGGCGAGCGCCTCGTAGCCGATGACCGTGTCATTCACGAGGCGCACGATCGGCTGCAACGCCGACACGATCCTTCCACCCGCGAGAAGGGAATCGATGATCCGCCGCAGCTCCATGTCAGGAGTACGGGAGCCCTGGGCCTCGAACCGCCCGAGCGCGGGCTTCACCTCGCTGGACCATGCGGCCGCCAGCATCGCTGCGACCACCTCGAGGATGGGCCCCAACGCTGGGGTGCATACCGGGCCCCAGACGCTGAGGACCGCTACGACACGGTCCCGGCAGGTGACCGGGACCGCGAGCACGTCGCTTTCGTCTGCGGCGCTGGGCAGGGCTTTGGCGAGAGCCGAATCGGTGGTGAGGCGTCGTAGGGTCTCGGCGGCATCGGCGGCGCCGTAGTAGAGGCGCCTGAGGCGCACCGGCTGGCGCAGCGATTCGACGGCATCCAGGGGGATGCGCATGCCGACCACGCCGGCCGCCATCTGTGGCGATAGACGGGGGGCTAGTGTCGAAGGAACGTGCATCGAGATGACCACCGCGATGTCGGACTCGACGGCGCTGACGGTGGCGGCAAGGTCGAGCGCTCCGAGCGCGGTGGTGACCTCGGAAGCGGCCTCCTCCGGGCTTCGGGTGCGGGGAAGCCGATGTCCAAGCAGGGTCAGGACATCCAGGCGTGGATCGGCGGCGGGGGCGCGCACCCGCTGAGTCTGCTTTGCGCCGTCTGGCGTACCGACAACGAAACGGTCGCTATCCGGCGGAGAATCGCCATATCGTGGGCGCCGCCCGCCGCGGCTCGCTTCCTGCGGGCGTACGCTTCCGGCCATGAGCCGCTGCGCGACCTGCGGTCACGCGAACCAGGCAGGAGCCAAATTCTGCTCGGAATGCGGGGCCCCGATGGCCGACGCAACCGCGATCCCCCGCGAGGAGCGGAAGGTCGTCACCGTACTGTTCGCCGACCTGGTGGGCTTCACCTCCCGATCCGAACGCCTCGACCCTGAGGACGTTCGAGCGTTGCTCGCCCCGTATTACGCACGCCTTCGAGCCGAGTTGGAGCGGTTCGGGGGGACGGTGGAGAAATTCATCGGAGATGCCGTCATGGCGCTCTTCGGGGCGCCCGTCGCTCACGAGGATGACCCCGAACGCGCGGTGCGAGCGGCGCTGGCGATCCGCGACTGGGTGCTCGATCAGCAGGAGGACCTGCAGCTGCGCATCGCTGTCAATACAGGTGAGGCCTTGGTGGCGCTGGGCGCTCGCTCCGCTCAGGGCGAGGGTATGGCATCGGGGGACGTGGTCAACACGACGGCGAGACTGCAGACCGCGGCGCCGGTCAACGGAATCCTGGTGGGGGAGACGACCCGCCGGGCAACCGCGCACGTGATCTCCTACCGACCCGCGCCCCCGGTGACGGCGAAGGGCAAGGCAGAGCCGGTACCGGCCTGGGAGGCGGTCGAGGCGCGCTCTCGACTCGGCATCGACCTCGCCGCCACCAGCCGCGCGCCGCTGGTCGGTCGCGTCCACGAGTCGCGCGTGCTCGCCGAGGCCATGGATCGCGTGCGACGAGAAAACTCCCCGCAGCTGGTGACCCTCGTCGGGGTGCCGGGCATCGGCAAGAGCCGGCTCGTGGCAGAGCTCTTCCAGCGCATCGACCGAGATCCGAGTCAGATTGTGATCTGGCGGCAGGGCCGTTCCCTGCCATATGGGGACGGGGTCACGTTCTGGTCGCTCGCAGAGATGGTCAAAGCGCAGGCCGGGATCCTGGAAACCGACGGCGAGACGGATGCGGAGGAGAAGCTCAATAACGCGGTGGCGTCGCTCATCCCCGATACGGGAGATGCTCAATGGATCAGTGGCCATCTCCGCCCACTCGCCGGGGTGAGCAGCGCCACCGCTCCGTCAGGTGATCGCCGCGAAGAGGCGTTCACCGCCTGGCGTCGGTTCTTCGAGGTGCTGGCCGAGCAGAATCCGCTGGTGCTCGTCTTCGAGGACCTGCACTGGGCCGACGACCACCTGCTGGACTTCGTAGAGCACCTCGTCGACTGGGCCGGCAGCGTGCCCCTGCTCGTCGTCTGCAGCACGAGGCCCGAACTCTTCGAGCGCCGACCCGGGTGGGCGGGAGCCACGCGCAACGCCATCACGATCTCGCTTGCGCCGCTCTCCGACGACGAGACGTCGCGGCTGATCAGCACCTTGAGCGAGCGCCCGGTGATGCCGGTGGAAACGCAACAGGCACTGCTCGCACGGGCGGGCGGCAACCCGCTCTACGCGGAACAGTACGTGCGCATGCTCGCCGAGCGCAGCGACGCCGTGGATCTGCCACTCCCCGAGACGGTGCAGGGGATCATCGCGGCCCGGCTCGACGCGCTCGCAGTTGAGGAGAAGGCGTTGCTCCAGGACGCCGCCGTGCTCGGCAAGGTGTTCTGGTTGGGCGCCGTCGCCGGGGAGCTCGATCGCCACGAAGCTGAGATGCGGCTGCACGCCCTGGAACGCAAGGATTTCGTGCAACGAGCGCGGCGCTCATCGGTCGCTGACGAGGCCGAGTACTCATTTCTGCACGTTCTCGTCCGCGACGTCGCGTACGGTCAGATTCCCCGAGGGGAGCGGGGCGAGAAGCACCGGCGTGCGGCGGAGTGGATCGCGTCGCTCGGCCGGCCCGAGGACCACGCGGAGATGCTCGCTCACCACTACACCAGCGCTTTGGAGCTGCGGCGGGCGACCGGCCAAACCGTCGAGGCGCCGTTTGCGGCGCGTGCCCTGGCAAGCCTGCGTGATGCTGGAGAGCGCGCGTACTCCCTCAACGCCTATCAGACAGCGTCGGGTTTCTTCGAGTCGGCGATCGCACTGGCACCGGCCGGATCCGCCGACCGCGCGCGTCTGCTCTTCCGTATGGGGAGGTCGCGCCACCTCGCCGGAGACTCTGAACAGGCAACACTGCTGGCAGCAAGCGCCGAGCTGCTGGCATGCGGCGACCGCGACGCTGCGGCTGAGGCCGAGGCGGTGCTCAGCGAAGTCGAGTGGCTTCGCGGAGCCACCGACGCGGCATTCGAGCACCTGGACCGTGCCCGCGAACTTGTCGATGTGGGGAATCCGAGCCAGGTCACTGCGTACGTGCTCAGCACTGTCTCGCGCTTTCTGATGCTTGCAGGACGGGGTGCCGAGGCCATTCGCGTGGGCCGCCAAGCGGCGGCGATGGCGAAGCAACTTGGGCTGGATGAGGTACAGGCCGCAACGCTGAACAACATTGGCTCGGCGCGCTGGTTCAGCGGCGACCCGGCTGGAATCGACGAGCTCGAGCAGGCGGTGGTGCTTGCGGAGCAGGCGAACGCGCCGCTCGAGCTCTGCCGTGCGCTGGGAAATCGTGCCTCGGTTCTCTGGACACTCGGCGATCTCGAGCGCTCTGCATCGTCGCATGCGGATGCGCAATCGGCCGCGTCACGCTTTGGCCAGCACCTGATGCTGCGTTGGCTGCGGGGCACGATTGTGCGCGAGCAGTATGTGCGAGGTGCCTGGAGCGACGCGAGCGCAAGCGCCGACGAGTTCCTCGCGGGAGTCGAAGCGGGCTCGCCGCACTATCTCGCCGGTGATTGCTATATGGTCCGCGCCCTGATTCGCCTCGGTCGCGACGACGAGTCCGGCGCGCGCTCAGACGCGCAGCAGGCGCTCGAACTCGCCCGTCTCGCGAAGGATCCGCAAATGTTGTATCCCGCATTGGCCGAGGTGGCTCACGTCTTTGCTGAGCTCGACGAGCCCGACCGCGCCGCGGAGTTGGTTGGAGAACTCCTCTCCGCGCTCCATGCTGAGCCGGTCACCGGCGTTTTCGTGATTCACGCCCTCCACACGCTCGCCTGGACGGTCGCACGCCTCGGACTCGCGCAGGAGGTGCTCGAAGTGCTGCCCAGCGCCAATGTGCCCTGGGTGGTTGCGGCGCGGGCATTCGTCGCAGGAGATGTGCAGCAAGCGGCCGATACGTGTCGAGCCATGGGCGCACTCACCGAGGAAGCACGTGACCGCCTCTGGCTCGGCGAGTCGCTGATCCATCTGAATCGCAGAGACGAGGCCAACGCCGCGCTGGAACGCGCACTCGACTTCTACGTCTCGGTCGGCGCGACCCGCTACATCCAGCAGGCAGAGGCCTTGCTCCTCGTGTCGCCGGTAGACCGCCGCGCTGCTGGCGCGGGTTGATCGATGGGTGCTAGCGGGATCGACGACGAGCAGGGCAAGGATCTCCGGGCGTCATTGCTGCAGAAACGCGCCGAGATCATCGCCAGGGTCGACCAGCTCGGAGAGCACGATCCCGCTGAGGTCGCCAACCTCGGATTCGGCAAGCGGATCGGTGACGGCACCACCTACGCGGTGGAGCGGATGACCGACGCCTACCAGGCGCGCACGATCTACTCGACGGTCGCCGAGATCGATCAGGCTCTCGTGCGGCTCGACGAGGGGACCTACGGGCGTTGCGTCGCGTGTGGCGAGCTGATTCCGGAGGAGCGTTTGCAGGCGGTGCCCTGGGCTGCGCTCTGCGTACCCTGCAGCGCGAAGCCCCGGAAGTCCGGCGTCGTTCGCTGAGCCTCGGCCCGCCGCGCGGTCATCCCGAAACCGACGGCGCTATCTCTCCACGGCCCGCCTGTTGCAGATCGGCGGGCAGGGAGAGGTGCAGCCGCTGCGCGAGGATCTCGAGCTGCACCCTCCACTCGATGATGGCGATGCGCTGATCGTTCTGCGTGTCCGGGAGGTTGGAGAGCTGTCCCCCCAGGAGCCCGGTCACCAGCGCGTTGAGGTAGGAGTCCTCGAGGATGAAGGTGTGAGCGTACGGGGCGTTGATGCTCCGTAGCGTGGGATCTGCAGGCTCGAGAGCATTGATCTGCACCGTGTACGCGGCAAAGGTCTGCTCCAGAACGCTCATCGCTGCGGACGCCTGGGCGCCGCCGAGCTTCTTGTTGCGGTAGCCCTCCAGGATCGGATCGGCGTTGTTGAGGAGCTGGTTCACGCCGAGACGGATCGGCTCAACGGCGGCGAGATATGCCCCGAGCGCAGCGGCGCTGGTCCCGGACCGGCTCGGCTGTGCACTGGTCTGGCCGCATGACGAAAGGACCGTGGCTGCGAGCGCCGCGATGGACAGTGTGATGCCATGACGTAGGTGCGGCGTCAGCCCCGGTCTCCTGTCGTCGGCGATGATCGGGCCCGTTATCGAGGCGCGGCCGGCCCGGCGCGCGTGCCGGGCCGGCCCCTCATCACATTCCTGTATGCCTAGTGGCCAAGCCCCGCCGTTGCCTGGCTGTCCATGGTTGCTTCGAGCGACGACACGTTGGTCGGAGCCCTGAGGAAGTTGAGCAGGTCCGCCCACATCTTTGGCTCCCAGCTGCCCTGTAGGTCATCGAGGCTGAAGACAAAGCTGCTGGCGTTGACCAACGCCTGGGCATCGGCCTTTGCCACCGCGTCCGGGTAGGCACTCGCGGGCACCTTGTTGTTCGGCGACGCGAACCCACCGGCGCTTGCCCAGACGGTGGCGCTCTCTGGTCCGGCGAGGTACTTGATCAGTGCCTGCGCCTGAGGCGTGGAGCTGAGCATTATCGCCACGTCTCCCGCACCCTGGATGGCGCCCTGGTTCGCGCTGTTCGCGGAGGGAGCAGGGAACGAGAAGAAGTTGTAGCACGGTGTCTTGCTCGGATCCGTGGTGCAGGCGACACCGCCGGTCCCCGTGGTTCCCGGTGCGTAGTTCGACGAGTTACCGGTGATCTCGCTGATCGCGAAGTCACCCTCGAACACCATTGCCGCCTTCGGCGTTGCGCCCGGCTTTGGGAAGACCTTGTCGACGCAATCCGGATAGTTGTTGGACAACGAGCCTGAGATCCCGCCGAACAGGTACGAGGGGTTGCCGACCAGCTGTGCGAAGGTCGTGAATGCCGTCGTGACGGTGGTGTCGGTCCACTTCAGGCTGTGCACCGCGAGCTTGTTGTAGCTGTCGGCGCCCGCGGTCTTCAGGTACACGTTCTGCCAGAAGTCCGCGACCGGCCATCCGACGGCTGTGCACAGCGAGAACGGCGTTGTACCCGCGGCCTTGAGTTGACCGGCATCGGTGATCAGCTGCTCCCACGTGGTCGGCGGCGAGCTGATCCCTGCCTGGGTGAAGAGCGCGGGGTTGTACCAGATGGTGTTCTTGTTGGCGCCCTTGAACCACACGCCGTACTGCTTGCCGTTGTAGCTAGCGAGTGTGTTCCAGGCGGAGCTGAAGTTGGATGTGAGATTTCCAAGGATGCTGGTGAGGTCCTTGATGGATCCTGCCTTGGCGAGACTGTTGAGCGTGCCGGGGTCAGGTACCAGCGCCACGTCTGGGGGCGAACCACCGGAGACGGCCGCGTTCAATACGGTGTCCATGTTGCTGCCCTTGCCCGAGTAGTTAATCGTGATCCCCGTGGCCTGGGTGAACGGGACCAGCGCGGCCAGGAAATTCTTCTGCTCCTGTGCCGTCCATTCGGCCCACAGGGTGACCGCTCCGCCGATCTTGGAGCTCGTCGAGCCCGAACTCGTGGTCGGCGTGCTGGTCGAGCCACACGCTGTTGCAATTCCCAGGACTCCGGCGGTCACGACCGCCAGCTTTCCCAGCTTGCTGACTTGCGTCATACAGGTTCTCCTCAGGGGTGCGAACTTAGGACGCGCCCTCAATCTCCGGTGTATCGGACACCTGTGTACTCCACCTGTACGCGAAACGCAACCAATTCCGCGCGTCTCATCCTGATGGGGGATACCGGGTTGCCTTCGGCCGCCTGCAGGGCTAGCATCTCCGCCCAACTGTGGTGAGGGACAGCAGATGACCGTTGGCGATGTGGCCGAGGTGCTTCCGGACGCGCCGAAACAAGAGGTGCTGCCGACGACCGGGCAACCCGTCGGCGGCGGCGGCTTCCGAAGCCATCTGGGCTCACTGCTCTTCCTGCTCCCGGGGATCATCTGGCTGGCGATCATCGTCGTCTATCCCTTCATCGCCACCATCGTGCGCAGCCTCTTCGACAGCAGCGGCACCAACTTCATCGGATTCGACAACTACAAGGCGATCTTCTCGACCACCGACATCATCGTCGCGCTAAAGAACAACGTCGTCTGGGTCGTGGTGTTCCCATTCCTCGTCACCTTCTTCGGCCTCGTCTTCGCGGTACTGACCGAGCGGATTCGCTGGTCGACGGCGTTCAAGACGATCGTGTTCATGCCGCTGGTCTTCAGCGCCACCGCAGCCGGACTCACCTGGGCGTCGATCTTCTTCATCGACCCCCACACCGGCATGGTCAACGCCAGCATCCAGGCGGTGAGCAACAAGATCAATCCCCCCGGCCTGTATCCGATCGACGCATCCGCCGGCCAGAGTGTGTCCAGCCTCGTAGCCACCGACGTTGAGACCGGGCCGAGTGGCACGCTGCAGAGCAAATCGACGGTCAACCCGGGAAGCACGGTCCAGATGGGCCTGATCGGCATCAGTCCCACAACCCTGCAGCAGAACGGGGCCGCGCCGGCCGCCGCGCCCACTGCGTCGTCGGGATCGGTCAACGGCCTGGTGTGGCGAGACTTTTCGCCGTCGCATCCGACGACGCGCGGCCAGGTCTACCCGGACGAGCAGGGGATCCCCGGTTTGCATCTGAGCCTGCTTGGTGCCAATGGCAGCGTCGCGGCCGCAACCACCACCGCCGCCGACGGGAGTTTCTCGTTCGCCAATGCCGGCGGCGGACCGTTTCGCGTCCAGATCGACGCCAATAACTTTCAGCCGGGATTCAACGGCATCTTCTTCCTGGGGACGCAGTCACTGACTCCGACGAGCAGTCTGAGCCCGACGGCGCAGGCGATCCTCAGCCTGCCGATCGTCGACATCGCCATGATCATCGCCTACCTCTGGATCTGGGCAGGTTTTGCGATGGTGGTGATCGGCGCCGGGCTCGCCGCCCTCAACCGCGAGGTGCTCGAGGCGGCGCAGATCGATGGCGCCACCGAGTGGCAGACGCTGCGCCGAGTCACGGTGCCGATGCTTGCACCGGTGTTGGTTGTCGTCTTCGTAACCATGCTCATCAACGTGCTCAAGATCTTCGACATCATCGTGAATATGGCGGCACCCTCTTCGCAGAGCGGCGCCAGTACGATCGCGCTCCAGATGTACGACTATTTCGGGAGTGACACTGGGAAGGGTCTGGCAGCCGCGCTTGCGGTGGCTCTCTTTGTGCTCGTCGTCCCCGCCATGCTGTTGAACCTCAAGAGGATCCGAGGATGAGCGCCGTTCGTGCTGCGTCGTTGCCCGCCACCTCGACGCCGCGGAAGCGCCGCGTCCGCCTGCGCCCGTCGCGCATTGTCGTGAACGTCGTGCTCGCCGCCATCGCAATCTTCTGGCTCGTTCCCGCCATCGGGCTCGCGATCATCTCGCTGCGGCCCGAGAGCGCGTTCGACCAATCGGGATGGTGGACGGTGCTCACTGCGCCTGCGCAACTCACGTTCTCGAACTATCAGGCATTGTTCGCTCAGGGCTTCAAACCCGGTGGAGTCCTCGACTCGCTCACCACGTCGCTAGCGATAACGATCCCTGTGACGATCTTGGTGACCGTTATCTCGAGCCTCAGCGCGTACTCTTTGGTCTTCGGGAGATGGCGGGGACGCACCCTCGTCTTCCTGCTCATCGTCGCGATGCTGGTGCTGCCGTTGCAGATGGCGCTGATCCCGGTTGCCAGCCTGTACAGCGCTATCGGCAGCGCGACAGGGTTCAAGCTCTTCGGCAGCGTGATCGGGACGATCATCTTCCACGTGGCATTCGGCCTGCCCTTCGGCATCTTCCTGATGCGCAACTTCTACACCGGCATTCCCCATGACCTGCTCGAAGCGGGGCGGATCGACGGAGCGGGCGAGTGGACTCTGTTCCGCAGGGTGGTGCTGCCGCTCGGCCTGCCCGCCGCCGCGTCGCTCGCCATCTTCCAGTTCATCTGGGTGTGGAACGACCTGCTGGTGTCGCTGATCTTCCTGACCGGCAACACCCATCAGACGCTCACGCTGTTCCTCTATGGTCAGACGCGTTTCCTCGCTTCCAACTACTGGATCATCGCGACTGGAGGGATGATCTCCATCGTCATCCCACTAATCGTCTTCTTTGCCTTCCAACGATTTTTCGTCCGAGGCGTGCTCGCCGGGGCGGTCAAATGAGGAGCGTGTCATGTCCGGCGTAGTCCTTGACGATCTGACCAAGCGATACGACGGCGGTGCGCTTGCGGTCAACAAGCTGAACCTCGATATCAAGGACGGCGAGTTCGTCTGCCTGGTCGGGCCATCCGGCTGCGGCAAGACGACCGCACTGCGCATGATCGCCGGGCTCGAGGACATCACCAGTGGCGAGGTGCGTATCGGCGATCGCGTGGTGAACAATCTGCCGCCGCGAGACCGCGACATCGCCATGGTGTTCCAGAGCTATGCGCTCTACCCGCACATGAGCGTTCGCGACAACATGGCGTTCGGCCTGCAGCTCCGCAAAACACCGAAAGCCGACATCGACAAGGCCGTGGTCGACGCGGCGCGCATCCTCGACCTGGAGCGGTTTCTCGACCGCAAGCCTGGACAGCTCTCGGGAGGGCAGCGCCAGCGCGTCGCGCTCGGCCGTGCCATCGTGCGTGACCCTGCCGTGTTCCTGATGGACGAGCCGCTGTCCAACCTCGACGCCAAGCTGCGTGTGCAGACCCGCGCCGAGATCGCTCGGATGCACACCCGCCTCGAGGCCACCATGATCTACGTCACCCATGACCAGGTGGAGGCGATGACCATGGGTGACCGCATCGCGGTCATCAACGAAGGCGTGCTCCAGCAGGCGGGAAGCCCGAAGGAGCTATACGAGCTGCCCCAGAATCGATTCGTCGCAGGGTTCATCGGGTCGCCATCGATGAACTTCGTGGAGGTGAAGGTCGACGTGAGCGGCGGGACCGTGAAGCTCAGCGAAGAAGGGGTCGAGCTGATTCCCGACGACGTTCAGTCGGCACTCCTTCGCGACAGCGGGCTCGAGAAGGTCATCGTGGGTTTCCGACCCGAGCACCTCATCGCCGGAGTCCCTCCGGGTCCCGGGCTGAGAATCACGGCGGCCATCGACGTGATCGAGTTCCTCGGCAACGACCAGCTCATCCACGGCATCACCGAGGGCCACGACATCGTGGCGATCGTCAACGCCGACACCGAGCTCAGCGTAGGTGAGTCGGTCGTCTTGTCCACGGAGCCCCGCCGCCTGCATCTGTTCAATCCCACCACGGGGGAGCGCATCGCCAAGGCCGCCTGACGCGAGAACCCCACCCTCCGGCGATGCTGGCATCGACCGACAGATTGTGCTACAATCTGCTTCAGGATCAATTCCCTGGAGCAACTATGATGGTAAGAGCAGTCTGGCTCACCCTACGAGCCCTCTACGGTCTGGAGACCGGCCGCCCGTGTCGGTCGTGCGACGAACCGATTTCCACCGGCGACGCATTCGGCAGAAGCGAAGGCGTATGCCACATGTGCCGGATGCGCGCCGTCGCCGAGGCATAACCACACTCGCGCCGCAGTGTGAACGATGAGTCGCGGTCAAACTGCATCAAGGGTCGAGACCCTCGAGGAAGCGCTCGCCAGAGAGGTGCTCGACGGCCGCTTCCGTCCGGGCGAGCATCTCGGCGAGATCAGCCTCGCCGAGGAGTACAAGGTCGGTCGGAACACGCTCCGTGCCGCTCTCGACGGGCTCGTGCGCCGCGGGCTGGTGACCAAGGCGCGCAACCGCGGGGTCTTCGTCCGCGCTTTGACCGCGAAAGATCTCGGCGAGATCTATGAGTTGCGAACTGCAATCGAAGTCCAGGCGTCACGGACACTGGCTGCCCGCCGATTCGTGCCCGATGCTGCGCGCCGGGCGTTTGCCCGTCACCACGGATTGAGAGCCCGCAGCTCCCAGCGGGTGATCGTCGAAGCCGATCTCGGGTTCCACCGCGCCCTCGTGGTCGGCACCGGAAACGCCCGTCTCATTCATGCTCACGAGGCCCTCGGCGGGGAGATCCTGTTATGCCTGACCCAACTGGTGCAGGGATACGCCGGCGTTGGCCAGCTCGCCGAAGAGCACGCAGCGCTGCTTGCGGCCATCGAGACCGGCAAACCCGCGGCGGCCGAGGCTGTCATCCGCCACCACCTCGAGGCCGCTACCGCGTGGCTCGTCGAGCACGCGAAGCCCGGGTCCGCTCCGAACGGCTATGCCGCCGGCTTGCCCCGGTCGACGACGTCGAGCGATCGTGGGTAAACCTCGTCGATGAGCGGGCTCGACAACACGTAGTCGGCGGTGGCGCGATTGGAGGCGATGGGCACGTTGTGGACCACGGCGATGCGAAGCAACGCCTTGACGTCCACGTCGTGGGGTTGGGGCTCGAGCGGGTCCCAGAAGAAGATGACCAGGTCGATCCGCCCCTCTGCGATCGCGGCACCGACCTGCTGGTCGCCGCCGAGCGGTCCGGTCAGGAACCTCTTGACCGGCAGCCCGAGCTCTTCGGCGACCATCGCGCCGGTCGTGCCGGTTCCGTGCAGATCGTGGCGCGACAGCGTCTCTCGGTTGAAACGGGCCCATTCGAGCAGGTCAGCCTTGCGGTTGTCGTGGGCGATGAGGACGATTTGCTTTCGCGAGTTGGTTGGACGTTGACGTGGCACGGTGTGCCTCCTGGGGATGTTGCGCGGAGATCCACCAAGATTGTAGCACAATCCTTGCGCCGACGCAGGAGCGGCAACGCGCGGACGCGTCTGCTTGACGCGGGGCCGTCGCCTCCTCAAGATCGATCTGGTCAGCGACGGTATCCGAGATCGTGGAGGTGCGACGCGATGGCGAAGATCCTGATGCTTGCCGGCGATGCGGCTGAATCGCTCGAGGTGATGTACCCGTATCAGCGTCTCCTCGAAGAGGGCTACGAGGTCGTGATCGCCGCTCCGAGCAAGAAGAAGCTGCAGTTCGTGGTCCACGACTTCGTCGACGGCTACGACACCTACACCGAGAAACCCGGGTACACGTGGCCGGCGGATCTCGCGTTCTCGGATGTCAAACCCGAGGACTACGTTGCGCTGGTCATCCCGGGCGGACGCGCGCCCGAGTACATCAGGAACGATGCCGACGTGCAGCGCATCATCAAGCACTTCTTCGGCGACAACAGGCCGGTTGCGCAGATCTGCCATGCTCCACTTGCGCTCGCGGCTGCCGGCGTGCTCAGCGGACGGCGCACCGCAGCCTATCCCGCGCTGGCGCCGGACGTGCGCGCAGCCGGCGCGCAATTCATCGACAGCGAAGCGGTCGTCGACGGAAACATGGTGTCGGCGCGGGCATGGCCGGACCATCCCGCTTGGATGCGCGAGTTCATCGCCCTGTTGCGGAGTCGCGTGCCGGCGTCACCACGCGAGCAACCCGTCGGCGTCTGAACGACACACGCACTCATCGTGCAGGACTGATCGCGGCAGCGACGTCGTCCGCGTCGGCGAGCGGCGCGATGCCCCATGTGCCGGTATGGGATTCGCCGGGCTGGAGGACGATCAGACCAGCGCCCGAATTGAAGGCGTCGGGGGCGCATGTCATCGGCTCGATAGCGACGCCGCGGCGTCGCCGCGCAACGTCGGCGAGCGTGTCCCCGCTGTAGATCATCGCGTAGGGAAAGCTCCGGTCCATCCACACGACCACCCCATGGTCTCGCGTCGCAGATGTCAAGGAGATGCGGGCGGTCCCGTCGCCGCCGGCGTCAAGGCGCGTGAACGGCGTGTCGAGCGCAAGCGACCCGATGTGCCGCGGGGCGCGAAAATCGAACGCGGTGGTCTCCACCTGGGCCTCGACACCGGTCGGGATGCCGAGCGCATCGACCTCGAGCGCCGCGCCGGCCGGCACGTGCAGCAAGGCGTCGTCGATCATCGCGCCATCGCCGAGGTGGACGTAGGGGTGGGCGCCGGCTCCGTATGGGCAGGCCGCATCGCCACGATTCGTTGCGGTGATCCGAACCCGCAAACCGTCTGAACCTAGCGCGTACGCTGCCTCGAGGCCGAGCTGGAACGGGTATCCGGCTCGCGCGTGCACATCGAGGGCGAAGGTACACGTGTCGGTGCCGGAGCCGGCGACGCTCCAGGCCATGGTTCGCGTGAGGCCGTGAATGGCACTCCCCGTGCGTGGATCGTTCACTGCGAGGTGCAGGTCGCGGCCGCCAAAGGTATACCTGCCGTCGGCGATGCGGTTCGGCCACGGGATGAGCAGCTGGCCACGACCGCCGTCACACGGCTGCTCGCGCCGGTACCCGTCGACGATGTCCCGCAGCCCGGCGCGGTAGGAGCGCAGACCCGCTCCTACCTCGACGACGACGGCGCGCTGGCTCCCATGGACGAGCTGGTACTGGCGGCCGGACGGCGCGGGAGTCATGCGAATGCTCGGTCCATCGGGAGCCGCAGTCTAGGAGGGTGGATCACCTGGTCGCGGCGACCGCTGTACCACCCGCTCCAGCTCGGCCTTGATCACCGAGTAGCACTCGCACGCCACCGCCTCGAGACCCTCGCGATCGACGATGGTGACGTGGCCGCGGACATAGTGGATGAGGCCGGCGCGTTGGAGGATGCCGGCGGACACCGACACGGTTGACCGGCGGGCGGCAAGCATCTGGCCCAGGAACTCCTGGGTGATCATGAATTCGTCGCGTCCGACCCGGTCATGGCTCATCAGCAGCCAGCGGCTCAGCCGCTCCTCGCTGGAATGCAGCCGGTTGCACGCGGCGGCCTGGGAGATCTGTCCAAACAGGGCCTGCGTATAGCTCTCGACGAGCGTCTGAAACGCCTGACTCCTATCAGACCACTCGAGGAACGTGGTTGCCTCCATGCGCAGGCAGTGCCCCGCCACCTGCGAGATGGCCCGCACGGCGAGCCCACTGAGTGGCACCAGGGGCACCCCGACGATGCCCTCATTGCCGATGGTCGCCACCTCGACAATGGCGCCGTCATGGAGCGGGGTCACCAGCGAGATGACGCCGTCGGTTGGGAAATGCACGGCGTCGATTGCCGCTCCCGGTTCGAACAGCACAGATTTGACGGGGAGGGTGACGCGCCGAACAACTTCGAACAGCTGCACCAGCTCGGAGCGCGGCAGCGCCGCGAGGATGCGGTTCTGACCGAACGAAGCAGTGTCGATGTTGCGGGTCGTATCCATCTCGTGCCAGCCGACGAGACCTATGTGCGGTTACGGACAGACATTGCCATAGCTCCGCTCCAATTATATGTCGCTACTGAGGCGCGAAACGTCGGACGCGTCGTGGACTGCATGAAGGAGAGAGGCGGTGCGTAGGTGCAGACGGCCACTTGCCGGTGCGCAGTATTGGAAATATGCCTTGAGGCACAGCTCGAGACCGCTGCCGTGGTTGCTCGTTGCAGCCGTGTATGGCGATAACTCGCAGATCCAGGTTGTGACTCAGATCACATGACACAACGCATCGCCAAGTCGCGGCAGGAGCCACTTGGACCCGACGAGACCTTCAGCGCGCTGATCACGCGACTGATCACCATCAACCGTGCCGAGCGAGCGACCAGGGACAAGTCAACCCCGATCGGCCCCGTCCTGCACCGTACCGATCACCAGGCTCCCGATCCGCCCGAACGTATGCGCGCGTGAACGTGAGTGCCGGAGCACGCCGACCCTGAGGTTCATCGGGTAGCGGTGCGCAGTCGGCGGGCGATTCCCGCGGCGACCCGCTCGGCGGCGCCGTCTGCGAACCCCAGAAAGAGCGAGGGCTCGGCGAGCTCGAGTTCGAGAAGCATCGGCTGACCGTCGCCGCCGCGAACCAGGTCGATCCGGGCGTAGAGGAGCTCCTCGCGCGGCCAGGGCAGCGCATCGAGGGTCGCCTCGGCGAGCGCACGCTCCGCGGCGTCCGGCACGCGAGTGGAGATCTCTTCGGGCGCCCAGAGTCGTTCAGTGGCGACCCCGTGCGCTCGAAGGACCGGCCCCTTGCGGATGGCGTGCGACAGAACCCCGTCGACGTAGATCAGGCCGGTCTCGCCTGCGGAGTCGACGGATGCCACATAGGGCTGAAGCAGCACCGTCCTGCCTTCGGCGAGCAAGCGCTCGACGTGGGCGCGGACTGCCTCGTGGTCACCGTGCCGGTAGCGGGACGTATTCCGGGCCCCGGCGGACACAGAGGGTTTCACCACCACCTGGCCGTCAGGAACAACGAGCGCCGCCATCCCCTCCCCGGGGCTGATCCAGGTCGTCGGCACGATGGCAATCCCTGCGGCCGCGAGTTCGCGAAGGTAGCGCTTGTCCGTATTCCACCGGATCACCGCAGGCGGGTTCAGCAGCCGGCGCGGCCGGGCGCACCACTCGAGAAAGGCCTCGCGGCGATCGGAGTAGTCCCACGTCGAGCGGACCACCACCATCTCAAAGCCGTCCCACCCGATCGAAGGGTCGTCCCAGATCCGCGGCTCGGCGACGAGCCCGTACCCGGCGAGTGCCGGGATGAGCAGCCGCTCGTCCTCGTCGAGGTTGGGCAGGAACGCACAGGTTGCCAGGGCGACGTCGGTCAGGGTCGAGATGCCTCCATATTCGTTGTCCACGTTCGATTCCAAGGGGGCGACCGGCCCGGAGGCACGTGCCTCGGGGTAGCAATGGGCGCCGTCTGTACGCCAACGGACGACGCAAGAAGCCCAGGTGCGGCTTTAATGACGCCATTGATGCATGGCGACCAGTCTTGACGCACACCTGGCCGCTCGGGTCTCGTCCAAACCTCGCTTTGGCTCGCTGATGATGGACGAACGGTTCATCAAGATCCGCGGCCAGACTCTCCGTTACCTGGTCTGCGGCCAGGGGAAGCCCCTGGTGCTCTGCCATGGCTTCCTGAGTTCGGCTGAAGAGTTTGGCGGTCGCTTCAGCCAGCTGGGCGAGCACCGGACCCTGATCATCCCCGACCTTCCGGGCAACGGCGCCTCGCCGCCGCTTCGCGGCCGGCATACCTCCGCCGCGATGGCCGACCTGGTCTTCGACCTCCTGACCGAGCTGGCGATCGACCGGTTCGACGTCGGCGGATTGTGCCTCGGTGCGACGGTCGCATGCGCGCTCGCCAAGCGCGCCGGCAACAGGGCCGAACGGTTGGTCCTGCACACGCCGCTGCTCTCTCCCGACCTGATGCGCCGGCGCTACCGCGAACAGGTTCGGCTGCTCAGCCGGCGTCCGATGTGGGATGCGGTGGTCTGGCTGAGCCGGCAACGCAGGATCAGCGACCTCTACAAACGCTTCGTGATCGTGGAAGGCGACGTGGACAATCGCACCGCCAACGTGAACTACGAGAATCAGCGCCGCGCGGATCCCCGTGCGGCCAGGGAGTGGCTCAACGACTGTCTGCGCCGCGACGACGTCGACGTGGTCGCGGCTCGAGCCGAGGCCACCCTGATCATCGTCGCTCGGCATGATCGGCTCGTCGATGTGGAGCGGCTGAAGGGTCTCATCGCCCAGTTGCCCGACCTCCACGTGTTCACCGACAGCGATCAGGGGCACGGCTGGAACGAAGCCGCCGTGCACCGCCAGCTCGAGGTGCTCCGTGAATTTTTCAACGGCGCGACCAACGGCAGCGGGGCCGGCCGGCGGAATGGTAGCAACGGGCACAACGGCAGTAACGGACACAACGGTCACAACGGGGCCAACGGAGCCCCGGACTCGCTGGTTTCCAGCCTGCGCGACACCGTGGGGGTGACCCTGGCGCCTCGCTGAAGACCCGGCCGGAGCTAAAGTTGACTTCGCAGGTCGGGATTTTGTAGCATCGGCAACGATGTCAGCCGGTGGTCGACGCACGCCCAGGCACGGCGGTGAGTTCCACGCTCAGCTGTTCGCGATCGGGGAGATTGCCTGATCATGTGCGCCGTGCTCTTCCTCGCTTCCGCCCCGCGCCCGGCATCGGCCACCGCCACCGGCGGCCAGGCACCGCGGAGCCTCCGGGTGAGCGCATGACCCCCAGGGATGCGCCGGAGGGGACGGCGGAGGAGATCCTGGGGTGGACCTACAAGCGGTTCCG
>Ga0209219_1000014_pt1 | contig 89405 bp, 81 predicted proteins | sample BlaSpr_A8_OM1_M1_FD_187973 | JGI IMG/M metagenome (GOLD analysis project Ga0209219, IMG submission 187973) | Forest soil microbial communities from Thunder Bay, Ontario, Canada - Black Spruce, Ontario site 2_A8_OM1_M1 (SPAdes) (version 2) | ecosystem: Environmental > Terrestrial > Soil > Boreal... | reverse complement strand
CGCGAGCCACGTGAAGAGTGCGGTGGCAAGCATTGCGGTCGCCGCGACCCACACACCGATAAGTGTCCAGTCGAGCATGGAACCCACTCTATCTGGCATGCGCGAGCCGCTCATCAGACAGCGACTCCCCCGTCACGAGCCTGAGAAGACCATGGCAGCCCTGACTCCAGGATGCGGTGAGGTTGTGAAACCGGCGGGATGCGGGATTGGAGTCACGCCAGGCGAAGCCCGGCCGCGATCTCGAGCGCGGCGACCCGAGGCGAAATGTGAGTGTCAAGATCACGGTGATGCCTGCAGGTGCTGCCCAGCCGTTGCTGGTGGGTCTCCTCGCTCCTCGTGCCGGCTGGTACGTGGTGTGGCTGCACCCGCGCGATTCATTGCCCGCAGTGGTGGAGGTCTTGGGCATCAGTGACTGACCGGTTCATCTGGTCGGCGCTCCCGTCGCGGGTGGTCTTCGCTCCCGGCGCGCTCCAGATCGTTCCCGACGAGGTCGTGCGCATGAAGAAGCAGCGCGTGCTGCTCATCCGCGGTGGCGCGTCGACGCGCATGGCGTTCGTGCGACTCCGCGACGCGCTCGGCAATGTCGTCGTGGGCGAAGTCGGAGGTTCCGTGCAACATGTCCCGGCCGACGCCGCCGAAGCGGCGACCGCCACCGCACGCGACGCCCGCGCCGACGTCGTGGTGACGCTGGGCGGTGGTTCCGCGACCGGTCTCGGCAAGGTGATCGCGGTGAGCTGCGACCTTCCGATCGTCGCGGTGCCCACCACGTACTCGGGTTCGGAGATGACAGCCATCTGGGGGCGCACCACCGCAGGCCGCAAGCACACGGCATTCGACATTCGAGCGCTCCCTCGCACCGTGATCTACGACCCGGAGCTGTGCGTCGGCATGCCGGCGCAACTGGCTGCCGCATCGGGGATGAACGCATTGGCTCACTGCCTCGAGGCACTGTGGTCCACGGGCGCCAACCCGATGACCGACGTGCTCGCAATCGATGGCGGTAGCCGTCTCGTCGACGGCCTTCCACGTGTTGTCGCCGAACCGCGCAACCTCGGCCGCCATGCGGGCAACCTCATCGGGGCGTGCCTCGCGGGAGTCGCGCTCGCCCAGGCAGGCACCGCGATACATCACCGCACCTGCCACGTGCTTGGCGGCGGCTGGCGGTTGCCCCATGCGGAAACTCACGCCGCCGTGCTCCCCCACTCCACCGCCCTGGTGGCCCCGCGCGCCCCGGATGCGATGCTCCGCGTCGCGCGGATCCTCGACAACGGCGACCCTCCCCGCGCCCTGTTCGCGCTGGTGCAGCGGCTGCAACTGCCGACCGCGCTATCCAACCTCGGCATGCCTGAGGACGGGCTCGACGAGGCTGCCCGCCGCATCATGGAGGCGAGTCGCGATGATCCGCTCGTCACCGACGAGCGTGCTGTGCGTCAGATGCTCGATGACGCGTTCTTCGGTCGCAATCCCAGCCGTCACGCCACCGGCAGCGATGCCAGCGCGCTCGAGAAACCCGCACAACCGCACTGAGCCGCGCGCGACACGAAGCCCCAACACCCGTCGCACCCGATCTCCCCGGGGGCGGTCAGAATGGGCGGGTGCCATCCGAGAAATTCACCGTGGACCGAGGTACCGCGACGCTCGCCGCCGAACGGTGGCCGGGCAACGGGCAACCGGTGGTGCTCCTGCACGCCGGGGTCGCGGACCGGCGCAGCTGGCGCGGGGTCGCCGAGGCGCTCCAGCCTCGCACCAGCCTGGTCGCCTACGACATGCGGGGCTACGGCGAGACCACCGCGCCCACGTACGGGTTCACCCATCTCGACGACTTAGGAGCCGTCCTCGACGTCGTGGCAACGGGGCCGGTCTGGCTGGTCGGCAGCTCGATGGGTGGGGAGCTCGCGATCGACGCCACGCTCTCCATGCCGGAACGTGTCGCGGGCCTCGTCCTGCTGGCACCATCGGTGAGCGGCGCCCCCGACCCGATGGAATTCGACGCACCGACTGGGCGTCTCATCGAGCTGTGGGAAGCGGCTCAGACATCCGGGGACATCGACGAGATCAATCGCATCGAGATGTGGCTCTGGCTCGACGGGCCGAGTGCTCCGGAGGGTCGCGTCACGGGCCCGGCGCGCGAGCTCGCCCTCGAGATGAACGCGGTTGCGCTGAAGAACGAGATTCCCGAGGAGTCCGGAAGGAGCGGGCTCGTCGCGTGGTCACGCCTCGAGGAGATCACCGTCCCGGTGACCGTCGCCTGCGGGGACCTGGATCTGCCCTTCGTGGTTTCGCGGTCGAAGGAATTGTCCGACTGGCTCGCCGACTCGCAGCATCACGTACTCCCCGGCGTCGCGCATCTGCCGTATCTCGAAGACCCTTCGATGGTTGCGGAGTTGATCAGCTCTTCGCTGCGCTGACCGGCTGCTCCTTCAGAGCTCGTCGAGCGCGTGGGCGAGGCGCACATCGCGCGCCGTGACACCGCCGGCGTCGTGACTCCACAGCTGTGCGGTCACTCTCCCCCATCCGACCAGCAGGTCAGGGTGATGGTTCTGCGCCTCGGCAACGACGGTGAGGCGATCGACGAAGGCCACCGCGGACACGAAGTCCGGGAACGCGTATGACTTGACGAGCTTGCCGCCCTCGAAGCTCCAGCCCCGTCGCAAGGGATCGGCAAGATCGTCTGCGCTGAGCACGTGGCGAGATTGACCCGACTCACTCACTGCCTCACAACCTCCTCACATGCGATGCCAGAGACGCACGCGCCCATCATGCGCCGGGCGTGATCACGATGTACGTCGCGATCGCCTGACCCGACGGGGTCGTGGCGAGGATGTCGAACCGCGTCGCCTCCGCCGGGACCGTGGCGTCGGCGACGAAGTGGCCAATGGCATCGAGCCTGCGGCTCACCAGGATGGTGGGCGTGCCGCGTGGTGTGGTCATGCCGAGGGTCGTCGATGAGATCTGCAGCTCGCTGGTCTCGTTCGCGTTGGTGAAGAAGGTCACGTGGAATTGGTCCGCACCCGCCTTGTTGGGATCGATGTACACCTGCGCGCGCCAGCCGTTCTGCAGGTGGATGGAGTAGAGCGTCGGCAGTCCGTTGAAATGCGTCGCGGTGACGAGTGGCGGTGGCGCGAGGGTCGTCAACTGGAGGTGCACCTCGGTCGAGCGTTGCGCGTTCTCGATGACCACCGCAACTTCCCAGATCCCGGAGATGGAGAGGTTGCCCCCGCGCGCGGCAAAGCTGCCGTCGGACTGTCGCACCAGGGTCAGCGTCGACTCGCCCAGCTGTGGGCGCAGTGGTTGCGTGAACTGCAGCCGTACCGAGGAGGCGCGTACGGTTGCGCCGGTGTCGTAGTCGGTGACGCGAAGATTGAAGTCGTTGAAACCCGTTGTCCCCGGTGACACGGTCAATCGCACCTTGACGGTGGTGGCGAAGTCGCTACCGGCGACCACGAGCCGGCCGGCCTGAGTCACTTCGGCTGATGCGCCCGACGCGACCGGCGGCGCCACGTTCACAAGCGTCGCCGCGACCAGCACGACAGCGGCACCGATGACGACCTCGGTCGAGCCGATCACACGCAGCCCGCGCAGACGCGTCGACGCCCGAGGGACGTTGCCGAACCGATTCAACGCACCAAGGCAGGCGAGTGCGATGAAGAGCCCGACCTTGATGAGGATGAGCACACCGAACGCGGTGCCGAAGAGCTGATGAATCGAGCCCACCTCGATAACCGCCCGGAACGTTCCGGTCAGCGCCACCACGACGATGGCGACCCCTGCCGTTGTGGAGAAGCGGCGGACCATCTGTCCCCTCGACTCGGACGGCTCACCACGCACGGCCAGGAGCAGCGTGAGCAGACCGCCGATCCAGATCCCAGCCGCGACGATGTGGGCCCACTGGGTGACGAGATCGGCCGCCACCGGTGCCTGCGCCCCGGCGTGGCTCGCGGCAACGTCGACCCACAGCGATGCTGCGGCACCGATGCCCGTCGTCGCGACCCCGGCTCGCAGCCAGGTGGGACGTGCTGCGAGCGCGACGAGGACGCCAATGCCGGTCAGCCCGAGTGCCGCCAATCGTTCGACGGCTGTCGTTCCGAGTGACGTCGAGAAGAGGGCACCCAAGCCGACGCCGGCCGCCTCGCGCTCGGCCTCCACGACGGTGGCCACGCCAAGCGCGGCCCCGAGCCACATGGCCACCAGCACGGCGCTCGTGAACCTCGGCACCTCGCGCAGCGCAATCAGGCACGTCGAAGTGAAACCAACCATCCCCATGAGCCCGATGAAAAGGAGCCACCGCCCCGCGATCGCGAGCACGGACGGCGGTGGCGAGACAACCGACCTGCCGGCGCGTGTGCTGGCGCCGGCGGCCGGCACACCGACACCAAAGGCGTAGGCACCGGTGGCAAGGTGGCCGTCGGTCTCCGACACCGTCCTCCAGGTCACCGTGTAGACGCCGTTGGCGATGGGTTTCAGCGGCACCTCCAGCTCCAGGGGGCGTCCGGGCACGGCCACGGTCGGACCGGCGTCGACATTCGCGCCGGTGCTGCTGCTCACGGTGATGCTCGACAGCCGGGGATCGGCGACCTCGCCGAATGCGATCATCACGACGTTCGGTGCGGTCTGCACCTCGGCGCCCGCCGCGGGCACGGCGCTCTGCGGGAGTGCGTGGGCGGCCACGGTCGCGGGCAGCCCGACGACCGCCGCCCAGACGAGGGTCGCGGCGACCACGAAAGACCGCCGATTGCTCACAACCTAGGTGCTCCGGCGCCGCCATGCGATTGCGAGGTTGAGCGCGCTGAGGACGACCGCCACGATGATCGCGACGACCGCGAGCGTGGTTGCGCCGGACGCGCCGGACTGGGCCGCTTCGGCCTTGGTCGCCGCCGACTGCGCGGTCGCCAGCGCAGTCGCCGCACGCTGGCTCACGACATCGACTTTGGACGCGACCGCCGCCGGTGGGGGCACCGCCACGGGGAACTCAAACGCACTGGCGTCGGCGATCGAGTCGAAGGTCGTCGGCCCTGAGGTGAACTTCTGGTCGAGGGGCGTCCCATTGATGGCGCCGAAGATGTGGAACGTGTAGCTCCCGACGACGGTGGGGATCAGGGGATAGTCGTACTCGTCGAGCCGCCCGTTACCGGTGTCTGGGCCGTACACGGCCGTTGGACAGAAGGGGCTGCTGGTCGTGCTGCCGACCGTGACCGTGACCTGAAAGTCGGGATGTGTGCAGTCCTGGTTGAGCGCGCTCACCGGGGTCCCATGGGGAACGTCCCGAGACGCGACATCGACGAACACTTGGACGGCGTTCTGTACATCGACATACGTGTTGGTTCCGGATGCCGGCTCGAACTGCCACCCCATGGCGATTCTGTATTTGCCTGCGGTGAACACGACGTGTGCTGACGCGATCGTGAACGACGACGTCAGTGCGATGAGCGCACCCGCGAGGACCGCGGACGCGCGACGGAATGGATTGGACACCAGGTACCTCCTCGTTCGAGAGCGATCGAAGGTGAGCCGCAGCTCACGGACGGCCGGTCAGACGGCGAGGGGCAGCGGTGGTGGCCTCCGCCACATGTGCCGCCCGATGCGATCGAGCGGCGGGGCGATGGTCGCGTGGGCGCGGGCGACGAGCGCTGCTGCCGCGGTGCGCCGGCGGCGGATTGCGACCTGGAGCAAAGCCTCGACTCGCGCGACGACCGTTCGGCGCCGTTGGAACAAAACCTGGCAAATGCGGGTTCCGCACGCGAGCAGGAGCGACACGTAGAGATGGATGAGCGGGGCCGCCCAGTGGACACCCGTGATCGCGCCGAAGCCGGGAGCCGGTTGCGCGCGGGCGACCGCCTCGATGTTCTCCTGTATGAGGTATAGAACCAGTTGCGCAGTCGCCAGCGGCAGCCAGATTGCGGTGAGGCGCGCGACCGGCGACGCAGGATCTGATGCGTCAGGAGTGGTAGCCGCGCGTCCGTGCCAGACGCTTCGAAGCCCCAGCGCCGCTCGCGCCAGGCGAGTATTCAGCGCCTGCCATGCGCGCCAGAGACGGAGACCGAACATGGCGCTGAGCACGGCAAGCAACGCCGCGAGCGGGACCATGTACGCATGGACCGGATTGGTGATCGAGTCCACGATCCCGCCGGTTCCCCAGACGCGCAGGTATTCGAGCGTATGAGTGAACCAGAGGCCGATGAACGCCAGCAGGACGCCCCCTGACGTTGCGGGCCTCAGCCGGCGCTGCTCGATCACGCGGCGAGCATACGCTCGGCAGGTTTCGAGCGATAGAGCGGCCCCTGCCTCGCAGGAAAGCGGCAATCGCCAGCTGTGAGTGAGAGGAAGACCGCTTGTGCGTTAATGTGGCGCCAATGGCGACCTACAAGATGGGTCAGGCCGCTGAACTGCTCGGTGTCAGCGTGGACACGGTCCGCCGCTGGGCCGATGCCGGCCGGATCGCAACCGTCCGCACCGGTGGAGGGCACCGCCTGATCGACGGCGTCGCCCTGGCACAGTTCGCCGTCGAACTCGCAAGCCACCACCCGACCCTGGCGGTGACCGAATCCGCCCGCAATCACTTCGTGGGCCTGGTCACGGATGTGGTCAAGGACGGGGTCATGGGGCACGTCAAGCTCCAGGCGGGACCGTTTCGGATCAGCTCGCTGATCAGTCGCGAGGCGATCGACGAGCTGGGGCTCGCCCCAGGCATGCTCGCTGTCGCCTCGGTGAAAGCGACCAATGTCGTCATTGAATTGCCGCCGCCCGCAACCGAGACCCAACCGAGGAGCAAGTGATGACGCTCAAACCTCCACGTGGCCTCGCGTCTGCGGCGTTCGCGGCGCTGGCACTTGCCGCCTGCGGTTCCGCGACCAGCACGGGGCCGTCAGCGACACCGGACCCACTCGGCGGATCGATCACCGTGTTCGCGGCCTCGTCGCTGACCTCTGCATTCAACACTGCCGAACGAGGTCTCGAGCTTGACCACCCCGGATTCACCGCCAAGTACTCGTACGCCGGCTCGCAGTCTCTGGTGACCCAGATCATCAGCGGCGCACCTGCCGACGTCATCGCCACGGCGAACACCACCACCATGCAACAGCTCGTCACCAAGGGGCTCGTCAACACTCCGGAAAAGTTCTGTCAGAACAAGCTGGAGATCATCGTCGCCCCGGGTAACCCGAAGAGCATCAAGACCCTGGCCGACCTCGCCAACCCCGGCGTCGCCGTGGTGTTGGGGGACCCGAGCGTGCCGGTGGGCTCGTACGCCAAGGACGTGCTGACCAAGGCGGGGGTGAAGCTGACCCCGAAATCGCTCCAGCTCGACGACGCGGAGGTGGTGCAGCAGGTCGAGTCGGGCAATGCCGATGCGGCGCTGGTGTTCGTGACCGATGTGATCAGCGCGGGAGACAAGGTCACCGGCGTGCCGATCCCTGACGCTCAGAACAAGGTCGGCGCGTATGAGATCGCCGTGGTCAAGGCGAGCACCAGCATGGCCGCCGCGCAGGCCTTCGTCACCTCCGCGGTGTCCGGCGAGGTCCAGGCCGAGCTGACGGCAGCCGGATTCCTACCACCGCCGAAAGCGTGAACCGCGGCGTCACGCGACGCCCACTCCTCGGTCTCCTCATCCCGGCCGCGGTGGCGGTGCTCTTCATCGCGCTGCCACTGATCGGCCTGCTCGTCCACGTGGACTGGGGCAACCTCGGCTCCCAATTGGTGTCGGCGGACGTGCTCACCGCGCTCCGACTCTCTCTCGAGTGCTCGATCATCGCGGTGGCGATCGCGCTCGTGATCGGGGTACCGCTCGCGTACCTGCTCGCGCGTACCTCGATGCCCGGCCGCCGTATCGTGCGCGGCTTGGTGACGTTGCCGCTCGTGCTCCCGCCCGTCGTCGGTGGCATCGCCCTGCAGACCGCCTTCGGCAGGAGCACCCCCATCGGATCGCTGCTCGAGCACTTCGGGATCGTGCTGCCCTTCAGCACCGCGGGCGCGGCGATAGCGGAAGCGTTCGTCGGATTCCCCTTCCTGGTCATCACCGTCGAAGCGGGCCTTCGCCAGCGCGACGACCACTTCGAGGAGGTCGCGGCAACGCTCGGCGCGAGGCCTTGGCGGCGATTCTGGCGGGTGACCCTGCCGCTCGCGGCACCGTCCATCGCCGCCGGCGCCGCACTCTGCTGGGCTCGCGCGCTCGGAGAGTTCGGCGCCACGATCACCTTCGCGGGGAGCTACCCGGGCACGACGGAGACGCTCCCGATCGCGGCGTACAGCTCGTTCGAGGGCTCCGGACAGATCGGCATGGCGATCACGCTGTCGCTGCTCCTCCTCGCCATATCGATCCTCGTGCTCGTGGTGCTTCGCGACAGGTGGCTTGGAGCGCTGCGATGACGCTGCGCGCCCGGGTCCGCACCGATGTGGGCAGCCTGCACCTCGAGTGCGACCTGGCCGTCGAGGAGGATGTGACTGTTGCGGTGCTCGGCCCAAACGGCGCGGGCAAGACCACCCTGCTGCGGGCCATCGCCGGACTGATCCCCATCGACGACGGACGCGTCGAGGTGGGCGGATCGGTCTTCGAGGACACCGCCGAGGGAATCTGGATGACGCCGGAGGCACGCAACGTCGGCTTCGTCTTCCAGGATCACGGGCTGTTCCCGCATCTGACGGTCCTCGACAACGTCGCCTTCGGCCTGCGCGCCCGGGGTGTCGACCGGCGAACCGCCGCGGCGAGAGCTTCCGGCTGGCTGGAACGCGTGGAGCTGGCCGGGTACGCATCGAACCGTCCCTCCGCCCTGAGCGGCGGTCAGTCGCAGCGTGCGGCACTCGCGCGCGCCCTCGTGACCGAGCCACGCGTGCTCCTCCTCGACGAACCGTTGGCAGCGGTGGACGCATCGGGCCGTCTCGAACTGCGTCGCGCGCTGCGCGAGCATCTGGCGACGTTTTCGGGGATCCGGATCCTTGTCACCCACGACCCTCTCGAAGCGGCATCACTTGCCGAACGAATCGTGGTGCTCGAGGCCGGAAGGGTCATCCAGCAAGGCCCATTCGCCGACGTGACCGCCCGACCTCGCTCGCCTTGGGTGGCGCGCATGGCGGGATTGAACCTGATTCGCGGCACCGTGTCGGCCGGCGCGCTGCTCCTCGAGGACGGTTCCACGCTGACGGTCGTCACCGACGTCCGGGGTGCGGTGCTGGCGACCATTCATCCGCGAGCGGTGGCTGTCTATCGCACGGCTCCAGACGGCAGCCCGCGAAACGTGCTGCGCTGCAGCGTTGCCGGTGTCGATCCGGAGGGTGACCGCTGGCGCGTTCGCCTCGACGGCCCGATCCCACTGGTCGCCGAGATGACGCCCGCTGCGGCCGCCGAGCTTCGCCTCGCCGACGGCGGCGATGTCTTTGCCGTGATCAAGGCAACCGAGGTCGACGTCTACCCGGTCTGACGCGAGCCGCCGCGAGCGGCGCCCGGCTTGACCCCCGCACCGAAAACCCGTCAGGCTGAATGCATGCACACCCCGGCCGATGGCGCGCACCCTGCGTCGGTCGATGCCGTGGTGGAGCTGCTCGCAGCGCAGGACTACCTCTGCGACCGCCGCCTCGCCACGGCGATCCTGGTCGCGATGCGGATCAACAAGCCGCTGTTCCTCGAGGGCGAGGCTGGTGTGGGCAAGACCGAGGCCGCCCGCGCGCTCGCGGCGGGACTGGGCGCGCGCTTGATACGGCTGCAGTGCTACGAGGGCATCGACCTCGCCCACGCCGCCTACGAGTGGAACTACGCGCGCCAGTTGCTGCACATCAGGCTGCTCGGCGAGGGTGAGGATCGGCATCGCGCCGAGCAGGACGTTTTCGGCCCGGAGTTCCTCCTCCGCCGGCCGCTGCTGGACGCGATCGACAATCACGACCCGGTGCCCCCGGTCCTGCTCATCGACGAGATCGACAGGTCCGACGAAGAATTCGAGGCATTCCTGCTCGAGATCCTCGCGGATTTCGCGATCAGCATCCCCGAGCTGGGCACCATCCGCGCCTCGCGCCCACCGCTCGTGGTGCTCACCGGGAATCGCACGCGCGAGGTCCACGACGCGCTCAAGCGGCGCTGCCTGTATCACTGGATCGACTACCCGGATCTCGAACGCGAGGTTGCGATCGTGCGCGTGCGGGCGCCGGAGGTGTCCGAACGGCTCGGGCGCCAGGTCGCCGAGATCACCCAGAAACTGCGCGGCCTTGACCTCTACAAAGTGCCAGGTGTGGCAGAAACTGTGGACTGGGCGAGGGCCCTTGCGGCACTGGGCCACACCGAGGCCACTCCGGCCGCGCTGTCCGAGACCATGGGTGCGGCGATCAAGCACCAGGAGGACCTCGAGCGCACCGAGGAGGCGATCGCCGAGCAGGCGCGACGGTGATCGGGAACGCACCCGGCCCCGTTGAGAGCGTCACGCTCTTCGCGCGCCTGCTCCGCGACGCCGGGCTGACGACCGGCCCGGAGCGGGTACGGGACGCATGCCAGGCCCTGCTCGTCATCGACCTCACCAGGCCAGACGAGGTCAGGTTCGCACTCCGGGCTATCTTCGTCACCCGTCGCGAGGAGGGCCCGGTGTTCGACGCCGCGTTCGACCTGTTCTTCTCGCGACCTGGAGGGGAAGCAACCGCCGGTGCCATACCGGGGCGCAGCCGCCCCCTGGCGCTCGACCCGAGACAGGCCAAGGCCTGGATCAGCGTGCTCGATCTGGCTGCTCCCGATGTGGCCCGCGAGGTCGAGGGGCCTCCAGCCTCGAGCGCCGGGTACAGCGCGCAGGAGCTCCTCCGCCAGCGGGACTTCCGCGACATGAGCTGGGACGAGCTCGCCTCGGTGCGCCGTCTCCTCCGTCAGGCTCCCTGGCGGGTGGCGGAGCGGCGGACCAGGCGCCTGCGCGCGGATCGACGCGGCACGGTGGAGTTGCGCCGGACGATGCGATCCGCCGCGCGTCAGGGTGGTGACGCACCGCGGCTGGCACGCGCAAGCTCGCGAACCAAACGCCGCCCCATCGTCATCCTCTGCGACGTCAGTGGCTCGATGGACCGCTACTCGCGACATCTCCTCGTCTTCGCGCATGCCATCAGCCGGCGCGAGCGTGTCGAGACCTTCGCGTTTTCGACACACCTGACCAGAATCACGCACCTGCTGCGTCACGGGGATATCGACGCCGCGCTCGACCACGTCGCGAGCCAGGTCCACGACATCGGCGGTGGGACGCGGATCGCCGATGCGCTGCACACCTTCAGTCGCGTTCATGCGCGCCGGGTGCTCGGCCATGGCGCCATCGTGCTGATCATCAGCGATGGATGGGATCGCGGGGATCCCGATGAGCTGGGGCGCGAGATGGCCCGGCTGCGGCGCAGCTGCCACCGCTTGATCTGGCTCAACCCATTGCTCGGCAGCCTCACCTACCAGCCCGAGACGCGCGGGATGGCGGCGGCCCTGCCACACTGCGACGACTTTCTGAGCGCCCACAGCGTCGAGGCGCTCGACGTGCTCGGCAGGCTCCTCGCCGATCTGCCCCGACGAAGGGTCAGCCGGTCCTCTCGCGGCGGCGGCGCCGCGAACGCCGGAGGCGGCGGAGCAGGACAAGGCTGACCAACCCTGCGAAGGCCCCTGCGACCATCTGAGGCCTGACCTTGAGGCGGCCGAGGCGTTCTTTGGCGATGGCGCGTCCGAGTGCGAACGCGTCGAGCGCCGCCGGCTCCGAGGGCTTCGCCGGCGCGCTGGAGTGCGGCACCTCGGCCGACGGTGCATCGCTGATGGTGACGGAGGGCGCACCGCTCGCCGGTGGCGGCGATTGACTCGGCGCGGGTGCTTCGAGCTTCGACTGGATGCATTCCGCGGCCTGTCCGACCAGGTGCCGCGACACATCCTCCATGATCCCCCGCCCGAATTGGGCGACGCGTCCGACCACCGTGAAATCGGTGGCGAGGGTGACCGTCGATCCTTCGCCCTCCTCGACGACCGACATCACCGTGGACGCCTGGGCGGATCCGGATCCGGTCGTCTCACGACCCTCGGCGTCGAGGGTTGCGGTCCGCGACGCGGGGTCGCGCGCCGTGATTCGCGCGGTGCCGTTGTAGCTCACGGTGACCGGGCCGACCTTGATACGCACCTTGCCCTTGAAGGTGTCGGGGTCGACGACTTCGGAGAGTTCGGCTCCGGGAACGCAGCTGACGACGTTGTTCACGTCGAGGAGGAACTCATACACGCGGTCGGGCGGAGCCTTGACGGCGAAGGAATTCTCGATTTGCACAAGCGGCATTGTGCACCGACCGCACGCTCCACGGCTTGTGACGGCTGCCGACTCGGCGGATACTGGAGACATGCGAGATCTGCTTCCGACCATGAACGAATGGAGCGAAAGCGATCCCCTGATGGCGATCGCGACGGTGGTCGGAACCTCGGGCTCGACTCCGCGCCCGATGGGGGCTCGGCTGCTGGTGAGCCGTGACGGCCGGATGGCCGGCTCGGTCAGCGGCGGGTGCCTCGAGTCGGCCGTCGTCCTCGAGGCCCAGGCGACCATCGAGGGGAGCGCTCCACCCCGCCTCCTGCACTACGGGATCAGTGACGAGATGGGCTGGGCGGTAGGTCTGTCGTGCGGCGGCGAGGTCGACATCTTCGTCGAGACGCTGGAAAGTGACGGGTCGGATCCGGTCATCGAGTCGGTTCGGAGCGCGATCGAGACATCGCGCCCGGTCGCCTTGCTGACCGTGCTCGACGGCGAGCATGCCGGGCGCCGCGCTGCGGCGACCGCGGGCGGCGGGCTGATCGGCACCCTCGGCGGAGAGATCACGGAGGCGACGACGGTTGCCGCCGCCCGTCCGCGACTCGCATCGGGGCTCCCCGGCGTGGAGGAGATCGCGGGTACCCGGGTTTTCATCGATCCGATCGTCCCGTCACCGCAGCTGGTGGTCATCGGCGCGGTCCACATCGCCATCCCCCTCGTCACGATGGCCGCCGCCGCGGGCTTCACGGTATCGGTCGTCGATCCGCGCACCGCCTTCAATAACGCCGAACGGATCCCCAACGCCGATCGCCTGGTCACCGCGTGGCCAGATGAGGCGTTGCCCCGGTTCGATCTCGGGCCGCGCGACGCCGCGGTATGTCTGGCCCACGATCCGAAGTTCGAGGACCCTGCGCTCACCGCTCTGCTCCGCACCGAGACCGGTTACATCGGCGCCATCGGCAGCCGCGGGACCCATGGGAAGCGCGTCGTGCGGCTTCGTGACGCCGGATTCGACGACACGGACATCGCGAGGATCCACAGCCCGGTTGGTCTCAACTTGGGCGCCGCGACCCCCGAGGAGATCGCCATCGCCATCCTCGCCGAGATCGTCGCGGTGCGTCGCGGCAGGGACGCGGGATCGATGTCCGCGGCACCGGCGGCGGCCGCCGCATCCGCCGGGTGAGGCTGGAGGTCCTTCCCGGCTCAGGGCTCGACGGTCCCCCGGCGCGCTGGTTGGGCGCCGTGCTCTGCCGCGACGTCAACGGCGGCGATGGACGCACCGTCTTGACCAAAGGCGCGCGGCTCGGCCCCGATGACGCCGCGGCGTTGACGGCGGCGCGTCCTGCAGAGCTGCACCTGCTCTGGCTCGACGAGGGCGACGTCGGTGAAGATGCCGCCGCAATCAGGATCGCAGCGGCGGTTGCCGGACCGGGCACGACCACCCGGGCTCCCGTCGAGGCACAGGTACGCCTGGTGTCGGCCTGGCGAGGCCTAGTGCGCGTCGACGTGGCTGCGCTCGCTGCGGTGAATGGAGTCGACGGCGTGACAGTGTTCACGGTGCCCGACACGCTGCCCGTGGACGCCGGCCGCACGCTGGCCGGGGTCAAGGTCACGCCACTCGCAATCGCCGAGGCGTCCGTCCAGTCGGCCGAGCGCGCCGCATTGGGTTCGCCCGACGGTGCACGAGTCCTCGAGGTTGAGCCTTTTCTTCCGCTCCGAGTGGCGGCGATCGTGCGCCAGCAGCTCACCGACGACGCCAGGTCGCGCTTCGAGCGCTCGCTTGCGATACGCAGCGCCTGGTACGGCGGCACCTTCGCACCGGTGCGATACGTCGATGACAACGCTCCGCAAGTGCAGGAAGCACTTGGCGATGCCGCCGCCAGCGCCGATATCGTCCTGGCCGTCGGGGTCGCGTCGGTTGATCCCCTCGAGGTCACGTGGCAGAGCCTCATCGCCGCCGGGGCGACCACCCTCCGGCGAGGGCTGCCGATGCATCCGGGCAGCAGCTACTGGATCGCAGAGTTGCTAGGCCGGCCGGTGATCGGGGTTGCGTCGTGCGGAATGTTCTCGCGCCGGAGCGCGCTCGACATTCTGCTCGCCCGGCTGCACGCGGGCCTGGCACTCGACTCGCGGTACCTCGCCTCGCTCGGCCACGGCGGCTTGCTCGGGAGGGAAGCAGCCTGGCGCATCCCCCCATACCAAGCCGCCCTCGAGGCGGACGACGACGACCCTTGAGCTCGATGCAGCCGGTGTCATCGCCGGCTGCGACGGCCCAGGCTCACTCCCCCACGAGCCGCTCGAAATCCTCGCGGGTGTCGATGTCGATCGGATGACCTTCGGGCCGATCCATGGGCAGCGCGGCGACAAGCTCGGGGGTCGCGCGCAGTACCTCGCGTAAACCGACGTCTCCGCGGAGCGCATCGAGGCCCGTCCACAGCTCGCGGGCGATCACCATCGGCGGATGGAGCAAGCCGTCGAAGCTGAGCGCGGCAGCGGGCCGACCTGACGTCCGTTGAACGTCGAGGAGCCGGTCGAGGAGCGCTGCGCTGATGTCCGGTTGATCCCCGAGGATCACCATCGCGCGCGAAACGTCAGTACCCAGGCTCGCGATCCCCGCACGCAGCGAGGTGCTCATTCCTTGCTCATGGTCAGGATTGAGCACGACACGCGCTCGCCCGAAATCGACGGCTGCCGCAATCTCGTCCGCATTCGCACCGAGCACCACGACGACCTCATCGAGCTGCGAGGCGTTGGCGGCGGTGACCGCGAGCTCGAGGAGGGGGATGCCCCGAACTTCGAGCAGCTGCTTCGGCTCCCCCATGCGCCGTGACGCCCCGGCTGCGAGGATGACCCCTGCCGAAGTCCCGGCGCCGGTCACTCAGCCGGCGGGTGCGTGCAGAAAGTGCTCCGGCTCCGCGATGAACCGCTCCCTGCAGCCGGCGCAGCAGAAGTAGTACGTGGTGCCGTCGTGCACAGCGACGTGCGCGGCGTCGTTGATATCGACGGTCATGCCGCACACCGGGTCCACGTCGAAGCCCGTGATCGCGGCGGCCTGGGCTTTCGGGTCCGCGGTCAGGCGCTGGTGGCGGAGTGCGACAACCTCGGCGAGCGCGTGAAGCGCGATCTCCTCCTGCGCGCCGGCGCGGCGCGTTCCGGCGGGCGCACGTACACGAGCAAGCTCGTCATCAGGAACACCCCGAGCGCGGAGCGTGTCGATCACGGCAGCGGAGCGGCGGACGCTGGCGACGAGCGCTACATCGGCCGCCGGGAGCGTCAACGCAGCCGCAAGCGCGTCGTCGTCGTAGTGACCCATGGTTGCCACCACCACCCAGCAGTCGGTCTCTCCACTCAGTGGGCCGAGATCGAGGTCGTCGATGACTCGATCCGCACCGGGGAAGTCCACGGGTGCGGCCCCCGGGTGCACGCCGCAAGTGCGAAACCCGACGACCCGTCCGAGCGAGATCAGGGTCCGGGCGGCGGGGGTCCCGCCGATGACGACGAGGATCGGTTTGGGCAGGTGCGGGTCTATGAAGATGTCGAGTGTTCCACCGCTCGGGCAGGTTGTGGCCACGGTCAGCTCTCCCGGGGTGCGTGTTTCCGCGACTTCGACGTCCGGCCGGATGCGCACGAGGCGGGGCATGCCGTCGCGCATCGCCACCAGCGCCTCGCGGCGCACCAGCGGCTCCGAGCAGCTGCCACCGATCCATCCGTGCAGCTCCCCGTCAGAGGTGATCACCGCCTTGTCGCCTGGATGCGCCGACGTCGGCGACTCGGTGCGCACCACGGTGGCGAGTGCGCATGCACGCCCCGCGGCGGCGTTCTCGGCGAGGAGGGTCAGGAGGGCGTCGTCTATTCGGTCACCCCCTTGCTGCGCAGCGCCGCCCACACCTTGTCCGACGTCACCGGCATATCGATGTTGGTGATGCCGAGATGCGAGAGCGCGTCGATGACCGCGTTGACGAACGCGGCGGGCGACCCGACCGTCGCCGACTCACCGACTCCCTTGGCGCCGATGGGGTGATGCGGCGATGGGGTGACCGTCTCACCAAGCTCGAAGCGAGGCGTCTCCCAGGCGGTTGGGATCAGGTAGTCCATGAAGTTCGAGCCGATGCAGTTGCCGTCGTCGTCGAATGTGATCAGCTCCATGAAGGCGATACCGAAGCCCTCGGTCAGCCCACCGTGGATCTGGCCCTCGACGATCATCGGGTTGATGCGTACGCCGCAGTCGTCCACAGCAACCACGCGGCGCACCTTGACCTGACCGGTGCCCTTGTCGATATCGACGACCACCAGGTAGGTGCCGAAGGGGAAGGTCATGTTCGGCGGGTCGTAGTAGGTCACACCTTCGAGCCCCGCCTCGAGCCCTTCTGGGAGGTTCGTATATGCGGCGAAGGCGATGTCCTGGATCGTCTTGACGTTGTCGGGTGAGCCCTTCACGTTGTACTTCCCGTTGGCGAACTCGATGTCGGCGACATCGGCTTCGAAGAGATGCGCGGCGATCAGCTTTCCCTTGTCGCGGAGCTTGCGCGACACCATGGCCGTGGCGGCACCGCCGACCGGCGTCGACCGCGACGCGTAGGTGCCGAGTCCGAACGGCGTGTTGTCGGTATCCCCCTCCCGGACCTCGACGTCCGATGCGGGAATGCCGAGTTCCGCGGCGACGATCTGCGCGAACGTCGTCTCGTGTCCCTGGCCCTGCGACTTCACGCCGAGCTTGAGGATCGCCTTGCCGGTCGGATGCACACGAAGCTCCGCTGAGTCGAACATGCGCAACCCGGCGATGTCGTAGTCCTTGCCCTTGCCGGCGCCGACAACCTCGGTGAAGCTGGCAACGCCGATGCCCATGAGCTCGCCCTTGGCGCGCTTCTCCGCCTGCTCCTTGCGGAGCTCGTCGTATCCCAGCATATCCAGCGCGACCTTCATCGCCCGGGGGTAGTCGCCGCTGTCGTACTCGAAGCCCGCCGCGGACTGGTACGGGAACGCTTCTGGCTGGATGAAGTTGTTGAGCCGGGTGGTCACCGGGTCCTGACCGAGCTCCACCGCCGCGCTCTCGACAAGCCGCTCGATGAAGTACGACGCCTCGGTAACTCGGAACGAGCATCGGTACGCGACACCACCGGGCGCCTTGTTCGTGTATGCGCCGTCCGCAACGATGTGCGCCGCGGGGATGTCATACGAGCCGGTGACGATGTGGAAGAGCCCGGCCTTGAACTTGCTCGGCTGCGCGTCGGCGAAGAACGCCCCGTTGTCGCTCAGCAGATGCACCCTGAGACCGATGAACTTCCCCTGTTCGTCGATCGCGACCGAACCGTCCATGTAGTAGTCGCGCGCGAAGCCCGTCGAGATGAGATTCTCGGTGCGGTCCTCGACCCACTTGATAGGACGCCCGATCAGCAACGAGGCCGCTGTCGCAACCACGTACCCGGGATAGATCGGCACCTTGTTGCCGAAGCCACCTCCGAGATCCGGGGAGATGATCCGGATCTTCTCCTCGGGAAGCCCGGCGACGATCGCGAACAGGGTTCGGTGCGCGTGCGGCGCCTGGCTGGTCATGTAGATGGTGGCGTTGCCGGTCACCGGATCCAGGTCGGCGACGCAGCCGCACGTTTCCAGCGGAGACGGGTGGCAGCGCGGGTAGAACGTTTCGAGGCTCACCACCTTTGCGGCCCGAGCAAACGCCGCGTCAGTCGCGTCCTTGTCGCCGGCCTCCCAGTGGTAGATCTTGTTGTCGGTCTGACCCTCTTTCTCGTCGCGAATCACCGGCGCGCCCGCGGAGATGGCCTGCTGCGGTGTCGTGACCGCCTGGAGCGGCTCGTAGTCAACGCTCACGAGCGCTGCCGCGTCCTCGGCGATGTACTTTGTCTCGGCGATGACACAAGCCACTTCCTGACCCTGGAACCGGACTTTGTCAGTGGCAAGCACCGCCTGGGTATCGCCGGACAGCGTGGGCATCCAGGCGAGCTTGTGCTGCGCAAGCAGCTCGCCGGTGACCACCGCGATCACGCCGGGTATCGCCATGGCCGCGCTGGTGTCGATGCCGCGAATGCGCGCATGCGCGTGCGGGCTCCGCACCACCACCATGTGCAGCATCCCCGGCAGCACGACATCGTCGACGTAGTGCCCCTGACCGTGGATGAAGCGCGCGTCCTCCTTGCGAGCGAGCGAGACGCCGATGCCACCCATCGCCTGGCGTGCGGCTTCAGCGGCTTCCGTGGTGTCGACTGCCATCACGCTACTCCTGCTGTGTTCTCAGCGGCTCTCGAAGCCGCCGCATGCTGGATCGCCTTGACGATGTTCATGTATCCCGTGCAGCGGCAGATGTTGCCGCTGATCCCCCAACGGATCTCGTCCTCGGTCGGATGAGGATTGCTTTCGATGAGCGCCGCGCCCACGAGCATCATCCCCGGGGTGCAGAAGCCGCATTGCAGGCCGTGCTCAGCGTGGAACCCCTCCTGGATTGCATGGAGCTTGCCACCCGAGGCGAGCCCCTCGACCGTGGTGACCTTCCTGCCCGCGACCATCGGGGCCAGGACCGTGCAGGACTTGACCGGACGGCCATCGAGCAGGACGGTGCAGGCGCCGCAGTTGCTCGTGTCACATCCGATATGAGTGCCGGTCATCCCGAGCTTGGTGCGGATCAGATCGACGAGGAGCGTGCGCGGCTCGACGTCGACGCTTTTCTCGGCACCGTTGATCTCGAAGGCGATGTTCATGCCGCGACTCCCTGTGCACGATCGATGGCGGTGCGCAGTCCGCGCTGTACGAAGACTCGCGCCACGTCGCGCTTGTACTCGGCGCTCCCGCGAATGTCCGCTTTTGGTTCCGCTGCCTGGGCTGCGAGCCGCGCCACTTCGGCGATCACGTCGTCCAAAGGTGTCTGGCCAACAAGCGCGGCCTCCGCCGCCGTTGCCTTGGTGCTCTGCGCAGCCACCGCGCAGAGTCCGATACCCGCTGCCGTCACCCGACCGTCCTCGCCGAGCACCACGTGCACAGCGGCTGCCACGCTTGCGAAGTCCCCGATCTTGCGCTCGAGCTTGAGGTATGTGCCGCCCGACCGCCCCTGCGTGACGGGAACACGGACCTCGGTCATGACCTCGTCGGCGCGCAAGCCGGTGGTGAAGGGACCCTGGAAGAAGCCGGCGGCCGGCAGCACCCGCTCGCCCGATGACGACCTGACGACGAACTCCGCTCCGACCGCGAGCATCACCGCTCCCCAGTCGCCCGCGGGATCCGCGTGGCAGATGGATCCGCCGACCGTGCCCATGTTGCGAATCAGTGGGTCGGAGATCAGCGGAGCAGCGTCGAGCAGCACGTCGAGCGTCCCGCGCAGGTCTGTCGCACTCTCGACGTCGCGATGACGGGTCCGGGCGCCGATCCGCACATGCCAGTTTTCTCGACGAATTCCCTCGAGTCCGTCGACCCGTCCAATGTCGACCAGGATCACTGGCGCCGCAAATCGCAGTTTTAGCAATGGAATGAGGCTCTGCCCCCCGGCGAGCACCTTCGCATCGTCGCCGTGCTGGCTCAGCAGGCTGAGCGCCTCGTCGAGCGACGTAGGCGCAATGTAGTCGAACGCGGCAGGGAACATCCGAGACCCTCCGGGTATCAGCCCAAATCTCGCTGATGCAGACACCAGCAACCCGCACAGCGTACGCCAGTCGATGACGCTAGGAAATGCTGTTGGTATTGCTGTTAGACGGAATATCCCGGCGGCCTTTGAAGACCGTCATCGCGAGCCCGACTATGATGGGTGTTGCGAACCCCCACTGCGGGTAGAGGATGAGGACTTGATGACGCTGGCGCATGCCGTTTCCCCCGAACTCGAGACAGTCGCCGGCGCGCAGGCTCGACTGCTCGCCGAAGTCGCGGTGCTCCCGGCTGAGACCGCGACTCTCGACCAGGTGCTGGGACGGATCCTTGCGGAGGCGGTTGCTTCGCGCTCGGATCTCCCCGGCTTCGACAACTCCGCAATGGACGGGTATGCGGTGCGCGCAGCGGACATCGGCGCCGCGACACCCACCGAGCCGGTGCGGCTTCGCGTCGTCGGCGAGTCGCGCGCCGGGGCCGTGCCTGATTCGCTGGAAGCCTCGACCGCGATGCGGATCATGACCGGCGCACCAATGCCGGAGGGCGCCGACACAGTCGTACGCCAGGAGGACACGATCCGCGACGGCGCAACAGTCCTCATCGGTGTGGCTGTGCCACTCGGTACGAGCGTGCGCCCGCGCGGAGCCGACATGCACGCGGGCGACGTCGTCCTCCGTCCGGGACAAGCGCTGACCAGCATCGACATCGCCGTCGCCGCAGCCCTCGGGCACGACCGCCTCAGGGTGGGCACGCGCCCAAGAGTCGTGGTGATTGCGACCGGCGACGAGTTGGTGCCCGCGGGGACCCGCCCCGGCCCGGCGCAGCTCGTCGACTCGAACTCACCCATGCTGAGCGCCGCGGTTCGCGAAGCAGGCGGCATTCCGGCCTTTCTCGGCATTGCCGGGGACTCGAAGGACGCGCTGCGAGCTCTGCTCGAGACGGCAGCAGGCTCCGATCTGATCGTCAGCTCCGCCGGCGTCAGCGTGGGCGACCACGACTGGGTGCGCGAGGTCGTGTCAGCGATGGGAACGATCTCGACATGGCGCGTGGCGATGCGACCGGGGAAGCCCGTGCTCACCGGAAAGGTTCGCGACGCAGTCTTCATCGGGCTGCCGGGCAACCCGGTGAGCAGCTCGGTGACGTTCGAGCTCTTCGCGCGGCCGGTGATCCGCCGGATGCAGGGAGCGCGGGAACTTCACAGGCGGCGAGTGCACGTGCGCATGGGTGAGGACATCACCAAGCCGGCCACGCTGGAAACCTACGCACGCGCAGTCATTCGCAACACCGACGGAGACCTGCCGAGCGCGTTCAGCTCGGGCGACCAGGGATCGTCGATGCTGCACTCGCTGACTCGCGCGGACTGCCTGCTCGTACTCCCAGTTGGTCCCGAGGTCGTCACCACCGGCACTGTCGTCGAGGCGATCCCGCTGCGATGATCGCCGTGACCGCGCCGGCAGACGTGGCGACGGGGCCCGATCGTCTCGGCCGTGCACTTCGCGACCTGCGCATCTCGGTGACCGACAAGTGCAATTTCCGCTGCCCGTACTGCATGCCCAAGTCCCGGTTCGGACCTGGTCACCGCTTCCTGCCTCGGGCTGAGGCGCTCGAGGCGCACGAGATCGTGCGACTCGCAGCGGTGTTCCAATCCCTCGGCGTGACCAAGATCCGTCTCACCGGCGGGGAGCCGCTGCTGCGCGGCGACCTCGTCGACATCGTTGCGGGGATCTCCGCGATCGGCATGCGCGATATCGCATTGACCACCAACGGCGCGCTGCTGGCTCGCTGGGCGGTGCGGTTGCGCGCGGCGGGCCTGCACCGGGTGACGGTGAGCCTCGATTCACTCGACCCGGCGGTCTTCGCGGTGATGAGTGATTCACGCATCGAGGTCGGCGAAGTGCTCGGGGGCATCGCCGCAGCTCGTGAGGCCGGGCTTTCGCCGGTCAAGCTCAACTGCGTCGTCCAGCGGGGCGTCAACGAGGACGGCCTGCTGGACCTGGTCGATTTCGCGCGTCGCGAAGGACTCAGCCTCCGTTGCATCGAGTACATGGACGTGGGCGCGACCAACGGCTGGCGAATGGCCGACGTGGTGAGCGGCGAGGAGATTCTCGAGCGCGTGTCGAAGGTGTATCCGCTGATTGAGGAGGCACCCGATCACACTGCGGTGGCACGACGCTATCGCTTCGCCGACGGCGGCGGTGACGTGGGAGTGATCACCTCGGTGAGCCGCCCGTTCTGCGGCGACTGCACCCGGGCCCGGCTCGGTGTCGACGGGAAGCTCTACACGTGCCTGTTCGCGACCACCGGAATCGACCTGCGCGAACCGCTGCGATCCGGCGCGAGCGACGACGAGCTGCGCGGCATCATCGCCGGTCGCTGGAAGCGCCGCGACGACAGGTACTCCGAGCTGCGCGGACTCGGTGTCGCCGAGGGCGAACGGATCGAGATGTCGTACATCGGCGGCTGACGGTTGGACGACGTCACGGTCCTGGTCTTCGGTCCCCTGCGCGAGCGCGTCGGCGTCAGCGAGGTCAGGGTTCCGGGCGCGACCGTGCAGGAGGTATGGAACGAGCTGGTCCGCCGCCATCCTGCGGCGGCCGTCGATGCCGAGTCGGTACGCGCGGCCTGTAACCTTAATTACTGCGACTGGACAACCGCTGTGCACGGGGGCGACACCGTCGCCTTCATCCCACCGGTGGCAGGCGGCAGCGATGACCCCTCCCCGGTGCGGGTCTGGATCACCAATGTCCCCATCGACATCGGGTCGGTGGTCGCGAGCGCGGGAACATCGCGCGACGGAGCGGTCGCAACCTTCGTCGGCAGGGTGCGCGATCACAGTGACGGGGTCGCCGTGCAACGCATGGACTACGAGGCATATGGGGAGATGGCCGAGGCGGAGATGCGCCGCATCGGTACCGAGCTGTACGACCGCGGCGGCATCAGCACGATCACCATCGTGCACCGCACCGGCTCGCTGCTGATCGGCGAGGCGAGCGTCGTGGTGGTCGTGGCCGCGCCCCACCGCGACGCGGCGTTCCCGGCGTGCCAGGAGGCCCTGGAGCAGCTCAAGCGAACTGTCCCCGTGTGGAAGCGTGAGCACCGGACCGACGGTGCGCGCTGGGTCGACGCGCGTCACGGCGCCCACCGGGCGACGACACCGTGAGCGCGCAGCGGCTCACACACATCGACGAATCCGGTCGCGCTCGGATGGTCGACATCAGCGAGAAGGCAGTGACTCAACGCAGCGCGACCGCGCGTGGACGGGTGCGTTGCAGCGCCGAGACGGTGCAACGGATCGCCGCCAGCTCCATCACCAAGGGAAGCGTGCTCGATACGGCGCGTCTCGCGGGGATCATGGGAGCAAAGCGCACCTCCGACCTGATTCCGCTCTGCCACCCGCTGGCGTTGCGTCATGTCGACGTCGACCTGCGGCTCGACGCCTCGGATACCCCCGGCATCGTGATTGAAGCGACGGCTCGGGTCGAGGGGGCGACCGGGGTCGAGATGGAGGCACTCACCGCGGTCGCGATCGCCGGCCTCACCGTCATCGACATGATCAAGGCGGTGGACAGATGGGCTTCGATCACGGAGGTCGCGCTCGTTCACAAGGAGGGCGGCCGGAGCGGGGCGCTCGATAGACCCGAGCCAGGTTAGATCGGGGGCGCCTCGTCGCTGTGGCGAGTGGCGCCGGCGAGCAAGTTGAGCGCGTGAGGAAGCGCCGCCCATACCGCGTCGAGGCACTCGGCGACCGCGCGGGGACTCCCGGGGAGCGACAGCACGAGGCAACCGCCCATGACGCCCACGACTTGACGGGAGAGCATCGCGTGCGGCGTCGAACTCAGCCCCTGCTGGCGCATCGCCTCCGCCATCCCGGGAACCTGGTAATCGAGCAGCGGTGCCAGCGCCTGGGGTGTGACGTCGCGAGGCCCCAGTCCAGTCCCACCTGTGAGGATGACAACGTCGGCCTTGGCCGCGAAATCTCGAGCTGCAGCCTGGATCGCCTCGATGTCGTCGGGCACGCTGGTGCGCGCGACCACCGCTGCGGGGAGCAGGGCAAACCGCGCGACGATGACATCGCCGCTGCGGTCGTCGGAGTCGACGCCGCGGCGGCTGTCACTGACGGTGATCTCTGCACCCCGCCAACCCGTCGCGTCGGGGTTCTCGCTCATTCCTGCGCGATCCGTTCGTGGCCCGCATAGACATTCATCTGCTCGCCGCGCAGGAACCCTATCAGCGTCATCCCCGACTCGGCGGCGAGCTCGACAGCGAGACTCGATGGTGCGGAGACCGCGGCAAGCAGAGGAATACCCGCCATCAGCGTCTTCTGGGTCAGCTCGAAGCTCGCCCGTCCCGAGGCGAGGATCATGTGCGACCGCAGCGGGAGCATCCCCTGGGTCGCCGCCCACCCGATCACCTTGTCGAAGGCGTTGTGGCGGCCGACGTCCTCGCGCAGACAGAGCAGGGCTCCCGCCGAGTCGAAGAGCGCAGCGGCGTGCAGCCCGCCGGTGCGTGAGAACTGTCGCTGCGCATCACGCTGCGTCCGGGGCAGGCCCAGCAGGACCGGCGGCGCCACACGCAGCGGGTCGTCACGCACCGCCCACTGAGACCTGGTGCGCACGGCTTCGATGCTGGCTTTGCCGCAGAGTCCGCACGAGGAGGTCATGAAGAACGCGCGCGGTGTGATTGCGCGCGACGCCGCTGCCGGTGACAGCATGACCTCGACGACGTTGAGCTCACCGCTCTCGGCGGCCGCGTCCGGGCACATGCGCATCACGTCGATCTCGTTGGCACCAGTGATGATTCCCTCGGTGATGAGGAAACCGGCCACCAGGTCGAAGTCGTCGCCAGGGGTGCGCATCGTGACCGAGAGCGATGTACTCCCGACTCGGATCTCGAGAGGCTCCTCGGTGCTGACGTCGTCGCTGCGCCAGGTCACGGCGCCTCCAGACGAAACCTGCATGACGCGCCGGCGGAGCGAGGTCATGCTCGCTCGACTCGGGCGATGGCGTTGTAGTCGGGGATGTCCGAGCCCGGAGCCCGCGGGCCGTTGGAGATGAGCACGTTGCCCTCAGGAAAGTGCACCTGCACGGAACCCGGCTTGACGCGCGCGACCATGACGGTGCCTCGCATCTCGCCGGCATCGTTACGCAGGACGCAGGCATCGCCGTCGCGGAGGCCGAACGTCGCCGCATCGACCTGGCTCATGAGGATGGACTCGCGTCGCGCCCCGGTGATCGAGTCCTTCTGTTCCTGCACCATGCTGTTGAACTGCTTGCCGCGACGTGTGGTCACGAGGACGGAGCCGGCGGGCACGTCGATGACACCCGGCTCCACCGCGCTGAGCCTTCCCCGGCCGTCGGGCGTCTCGAAGACTCCGCCGGTACAGAGCAGGCGGCCGCCGTACTGGAACTGGTCACCGGCCTTGGCCAGGTGCTGGATGCCGTCGTAGAGGGGAATGACCTCGGCGATCTCGGTTCGGACCTCGGCGGTGGTCGCAGGACGCAGCTGGTCGGCGCGATCGGAGCGCACCCGGCGCGCCAGCTCGAGCATGACGTCGGCCTCGGATCTTGCCTTGTCCACCGGGCCGCCCTCGATGCACGGGCTGAAGATGACCCGGCGCTCTGTGCTGGTCTCGGTGACGCCACCGGGGATCTCGTACCGCGTCATTGCAGGCAGGACCAGCACCGTGTCCGCCGGCTCGACGAACATCTGAGAGCTGAGCACGATGTCGTGGTGCACGCGCAGCGGGATCGTCTCCATTGCAGCGCGCACCCGGTGGGGGTCGGGCAGCACCTCGAGGAAGTTGCCACCCATGGAGACGAGGACATCGAGCTCGCTTCGTTCCGCGGCGTCGATCATCCGGGCGGCGGTGAGACCCGGCGCGGTGGGCACATCGAACCCCCACTGCCTGCCGAGGCGTGCGCAGTTCTCCTCGTTGATCGGGAGGCCGCCCGGGAGTGCCGTCGCGTAGGCGCCCATCTCCGCGCCTCCCTGGACGCCCGAATGGCCGCGAATCGGCATCAGACCGCAACCGACGCGCCCGACCGTTCCGTGGAGGAGGGCGACGTTGACGATTGCGCGCACCGTGTCCTCGCCGGCCGCGTGCTGCGTGACCCCCATGCTCCAGACGATCACGGTTCGCCGTGATTCGTGCATCGCTCGCGCGAACTCGGCCATCTCGTCGCGCGAAACTCCCGACGACCGCTCGAGCAGCTCCCACGGCTGCGCTTGCAGTGCCGCCTCGAGTGCATCGAAGCCGGTGGTGTGGTCGGTGACGAACTGCTTGTCCTGCCAGCCGTTCTCGAGGGTGTGGCGCATCGCCCCGTTGAGGAAGGCGATGTCACCGCCCGGGTTGACGATGTGAAAGCGATCGGTGATTCGAGTGCCGAAGACGGCGCTGGAGGGGATCGACGGAACCCAGTAGCGCTCCATCCCAGGCTCGCGGTAGGTGTTGATGCTGATGATCCGGGCTCCACGTTTCTTTGCGTAGTGCAGATACTTGGTCGCTACCGGCTGGTTGTTGGCGACGTTCGAGCCCACGAACACGATGAGGTCGGCCGCCATCCAATCCTTGTACGAGCATGTGCTCGCACCGACTCCGATGGTCTGCTTGAGCGCCACGGTGCTCGGTGAATGGCACAGCCGCGCGGCGTTGTCGATGGAGTTGCCACCCATCGCGCGGACCGCCTTCTGGACCGAGTAGTAGGTCTCGTTGGGAATCCCCCGGCTGGTCAGGAAGTAGGCGCTGCGGGAGGGGCCGGCGGCGCGTACTCGCACTGCGATCAGCTCCATCGCATCCGTCCACAACATCGGCGTGAATCCCGGTTCTCCGCGCCTGCGGATCATCGGCTCGGGAATGCGCCCGAGCTCGCGCAGGTGGTCGCCGCGCATCGCATCCAGTGCCGCAGCATCGGCTGCGATGGCGGGATCGAAGGCCGGCATGGTGTTCATGCGGAGCAGCCGCAGCCGGATGTTGCAGAGGTGGATGCCCGGAATGGTCCAGTCCTTGAGCCCGGACGTTCCCAGGGCGCAGCCGTCGCAGACTCCCTCGCGCATGATGCGCATCGCCCGACCGGCGTCCGCGCGATTCTCGACAGCTGCTTTCCAGATCTCGAGATAGTTGTTGGGACGCTGCTCGCCCAGCCCAAAGGGTTTCCACCCCACGAGGTAGTCGGGCAACAGGTTCCGGGTTTTGCGAGCCATACGGCAAGATCACTCTAGCAACATGGACAGCAACCGCTTTGACCCCGACCTGCTCGCGCACCTGGCCTCCGCGCTGACGGATGCCGCTCCTGAGGGATCCGGGGTCGTGCCCCTTGACCCTCGAGAACGCGCACTGCTGCTCAGCATCGCGCGTGATGTCGCCCACGCAAGTGAGCGCCAGAATGCTCCGCTGGCCAGCTATCTGATCGGGCGTTTCGTCCAGATGCGGATGGGCGCGGGGTTTGCCGAATCCGAAGCCCTCGCAGAAGCGGCGGCCATCGTCAACTCACTGGCCGGCCAAGCTCGCGATTGAGCTCCGCGAGATCCGCTGGCGTGTTGACGTTGCGACTGAATCGCTGAGAGATCCCCGCAGCGCGCCACTCGTCCTCGGTGACACGGAGCGTGCGCACGCGCTCGATCAAACCATGCATGGATCGGTCGGGACCCTGCAGCGCGCGCTCCGCGGCGGCGAGCGCCGACCGCGAATACACGGCGTGCAGCGGTTCAACTCCGCGGACGGTCTCGCACAACGCGACATCGTGGTCGGCGATCCGATCGGCCAGCATACGAAGCAGCACAGGGTCGAGCCAGGGCAGGTCGACCGCCACGACCGCCAGCAGCCGATGTGGGGAAACGCGGAGCGCGGCGACGAGGCCGGCAATGGGGCCGGTGCCTCGGACCGCGTCGACCACCGTGACGTATGCACCGGCCTCAAAGGCGACATCGCCCGGCGCGACGAGGACAGGGTCGCACGCTTCACGCAAACGGGTCACCGCACGGTCGAGCAGCCTTACGCCTCCGATCTCGACGCTCGCCTTGTCGGCGCCCATGCGAACGCTGCGGCCACCGCAGAGCACCACTCCGGCGAGCGGCCGCGCGGGGTCGCGACGATCAACGTCCTCGCCGGTGTCGCGCAGCGACTCCACTGCGCGCAACCATACGTGAAGCCCGGTCCCTGAGGCTCCGATGCGGTCCGCGACTCGTGCCCGCGCACGATTCGCGACAGCTACGCGCTCAGGCCGTTGCTGACGTTCGAGAAGACGTTGTTGGTCTGATGACCGACGACGCCCACGACAACGATGACGACGATGGCGATGAGGATCAGGATCAGGCCGTACTCGACCAGCCCTTGTCCTCGTTCGTCATCGCGCCGATTGCCTGGGGCGAGCGTCGCTCTCAGCGAGGCCACCAACGCGGGGATGAATGCCGGGATCATGCAGGTGAGCATCGGTCACTCGCAGACCCCAAACGTTGTGGTTGGGTGACGAGGTTGTTTCGTTGCTGGGCAACGAGATTGCGATCGTTACCCGGGCGTTACGCGGAGCTCTCAGCGGGCCAGTTCCGCGGTCGTGAGCGCGGCGCCGAAGCCCTCGGGGAGCGGTCTCGGGGGCTGCGGACCCACGTAGAGCGCGGAGGGGCGGATCAGCCGGTTGTTGGCCGCCTGCTCGGCGATCGCCGCGGCCCACCCGACAGTCCTGCTCGACGCGAACGTCGGGGTGAACATGTCCGGCGGGATGCCGACGCTGTTCATCACCACACCTGCGTAGAACTCGACGTTCGTGTAGAGCCGGCGACCCGGCTTGAGCTCGTTGAGCACGCGGAGCGCCGTCTGCTCCACCTGCACCGCGAACTCGGCCTGGGGGCCGCCCAGCTCGGTCGCGACCTCGCGGAGCAGCGTGGAACGGGGATCGTCGGTTTTGTACACGCGGTGACCGAAACCCATCAGGCGCTCGCCCGCAGAGATCTCCCTGCGCAGGTATTCCTCGGCCTTGTCGGGCGTGCCGATCGCATCCAGCATGGCGAGCGCGCGCGACGGCGCACCACCGTGGAGCGGCCCCGCCAGTGCGCCGATCGCTCCCGTGAGCGCCGACCCGATGTCCGATCCGGTCGAGGTGATCACCCGGGCCGTGAACGTCGATGAGTTGAAACCGTGGTCCATGGTGAGGATGAGGTACTGCTCCAGCGCCCTGGTCGCACGGGCATGCGGGCGCTCGCCGGTGAGCATCTGGATGTAGGCGCCTGCGTAGCCGAGGTCCGGATCGGGGTCGATCGGTTCGAGACCCAGGTGGTGGCGGTGCAGGCGCATCAGCAGGACCGGTACGACCGCTGCCATCTTCAAGCATTCCCTGCGCACTTCCTCGGCGGGGATGTCGAGGGTCGGCTTCTGCTCGAGCGCGGCACCTGTGAGTGACACCGCCGAACGAAGCGCCATCAGCGGCGTGTACCCGGGGAGGGCGACGATGCGGGGGAGGAGTTCGGCCACGCTCGCGGGGACCGCTCGAGCCTCGACGGTTCTCTTGGTGAACTCCTTGAGCTGCTGGTCGTCAGGGAGTTCGCCCTCGGCGAGCAGGTACCAGACCTGCTCGAAGGAGCATCGCCGCGCCAGCTCGGTCGCGTTGTAGCCCCGATAGTGGAAGAACCCCTCTTCGCCCCGAACGTCACCGACCGACGTCTCGGCGACCGCCACGCCCTCGAGCCCACGCGGCGCCAGACCCGGAGGCGCGGATCCCGCAGGCTGCACCTCCTCTATATGAGCGACGCGCACGACGTGGCGGATCGAGAGGATCCCCGCGACCTTGTCGCCGTCCATGACCGGGAGGTGGCGGAAGCGCCGCTCGCGGAAGACGGTGAGGCCATCCTCGACCGTGTCGGTGACCGAGACCGTCACCGGATTCGTGGTCATCACCTCTTCGACCTTGGTCGTCGCCGGGTCGATGCCGTGTCCGACCGACCGGAGGAGATCTCGCTCGCTCACCATGCCGATCAGGCGCCCCCGAGCGTCCAGGACTGCCGCGGCTCCGACGTTGGCCCCGTCGAGAATGACCGACGCCTGGGCCAGCGTGATGCTGTTGGGTACCACCACCGCGGGCTTGTGCATCACATCCGCGACGGTCAGGGAGGCGGTCACGTCCTCAGTCTAGCGTTGTGGCTCGAAGGGCTCGACACGCGCGTGACGCAAGGCGGAGCGAGCGCGTCCGACCGTATCGGCGTCACGATCTGCCGGAAATGAGCGGCGAGCCTCGTTCCACGGGCGACATGGATCCGGAGGAGTACCGGCGCGCGGCGCGCCGGGTCGCGGACTGGGTCGCCGACTATCTTCGCGATATCGAGCTGTACCCGGTGTTGAGCCCCACGCAACCGGGAGATGCGCGCCGCGCGCTCCCGTCGCTGCCGCCATCGACGGGAGAGCCGCTGGAGGCGGTCCTGAGCGACCTCGACGAGGTGCTGCTCCCGGCGACCACCCACTGGCAGTCGCCGGGGTTCCTTGCCTACTTCGCCTCCAGCGGCTCGGGACCCGGCATCCTCGGAGAGACGCTGGCGGCCGCGTTCAACGTCAACGCGATGCTCTGGCGCACGGCGCCCGCTGCGACCGATCTCGAGCACGTCGCCCTCGACTGGCTGCGCCAGATGATCGGGCTCCCGGAGCCGTTGTTCGGGGTCATCAACGACACCGCGTCGTCGAGCACCTTGTACGCACTCGCCGCAGCTCGCGAAACGCTCACCGATCTGCGCATCCGCGAACTCGGCATGGCCGGACGGCCGGACCTGCCACGGCTGCGCTGCTACGCGTCGACCGAGGCGCACTCGTCGGTGGAGAAGGCCGGCTTGGTGCTCGGCATCGGGCGCGAGGGCCTGCGCAGGATCCCCGTGGACGAGCGCTATCGCATGGACCCGATGGCGTTGCGTAGGGCCATCGAGGATGACCTTGCGGCCGGCATCCGCCCGTTTGCGGTGGTGGCCACCGCGGGAACGACCTCGACGACCAGCGTCGATCCCGTTGCCGCGATCGCCGGCATCTGCGAACAGCACAACCTGTGGCTGCACGTCGACGCGGCCTACGGGGGAGCAGCCGCGGTTGCGCCCGAGCTGCGCTGGGTGCTCGACGGTGCCGAGCGCGCCGACTCCATCGTGATGAATCCGCACAAATGGTTGTTCACCCCGATCGACTGCAGCGTCCTGTGGACCCGGCGACCGGAGATGCTTCGCGGCGCGTTCTCGATCATCCCCGAATATCTCACCACCGCCGGCGGCGCCGACGGTGACGCGCCCAACCTCATGGACTACGGCACCTCGCTCGGGCGGCGCATGCGCGCACTCAAACTCTGGATGGTCATCCGCCATTTCGGCACCGAGGGGCTCGCGGCGCGCATCCGCGAGCACTGTGCGATGGCGTCGACGGTGGCCGAGTGGGTGGAACGCGAACCCGACTTCGAGTTGCTCGCTCCAGTTCCGCTCAGCGTCGTGTGCCTGCGAGCGCACCCGCCTGGCCTCGATGATCCGGCAGCGCTCGACACGCTGAACCAGCGCATCGTCGATCGGATCAACACCGGTGGACGTTACTTCGTGAGTCACACGCGTCTGCGTGATGCGTACGCGATCCGCGTTGCCTTCGGCAATATCCGCCAGGAGCAACGCCATGCGCGTGGCATCATCACCGCGCTGCGCAGTGCTCTCGACGACGATGTAGGATGAGCGCCAATGTTCCGCGCCCTTGGGGCGAGACTCACCCTCGAAGCCAAGGGGGTGGCCGGGGTTGCGCTGTTCGAGGCGGCAGCTCAGAGAACCTGGCTCTGGGGAACGAGTGGTCTTAAGACCGCAACAGAATTGTTTTCGGAAGGCGAGGTGCAGGAAGGCTCGCTGAGCGTCAACGCAATGCGATACGACTCAGGCAACCGCGCGTTGTGTCGCATCGCCGTGCACCGCCCGGATAGCTGGGATCCCTCGACACTCTGGCGCACGACCGTGGATCTGGTGCGCACCGACGAGTCTGTGGAGGTCGGCGTTGCGGTGGAGCAGGACCTGCGTCATCACCGAGTTCCTCCGTCACCGCTCCACCCTCCGCTGATGGCGCTGCTCCACGACTTCGTGGAGGCGGGGGCGACCGCAGGGTCGCAGCGCGTTGGTGCGACCGCGGAGTCGGTGATCGGCACTGACCAGATCGAGGCTCTCGTCCAGCGGTGTCTGCTCGATCCGGGTCGCCGTCTTCCCGTCGTCCTCTTCAGCTCGATCAAGGAGGAGGACGGAGTGTTTCCAGCCGATGCCGGCAGTCCCACGCTCACCGCGCGCGAGTTGTGCGGGCTGGCGCACGTCTACGTGATGCCCCGCGTGGAGGACTCACATCGGTTGACAAAACGGCTCCGCCTGCTCTCTGTGTACGACGGCGCGGTGCGCATCTACTGGCCGCGGCTCCGGCTCAGCGACCCACCACCGCGGCATCCGCTGCATCTTCGACAGCGACTCAACACCGGAAGTGGTCCGGCCATCATCCGGCGCGTGGTGGAGGCCGGCGCTCGCGCCTACCGCCCACCTGATGGCACGGCCTCGCTGCTCGCGAGCCGGTGGCGCGAGCAACAGCAGGCGCGGATCGCCGCGATCACCAGCGATCCCGACCCAGCTCGGCAGGTCTCGCTGCTCCGCGACGAGTTGCTTCGCGCCATCGATACCAACGTCATCCTCGAGCACGAGATGGACACGCTCCGGCATCATCTGATGCGCGCCACCAACAGGAGCGATGACCTCGAGGCCCAGCTGTCGGGCCTCCGTCTGCCGCCGGAAACGTCGACGGAGCTCACCGGCCGTCCGGCGACATCGTTGCGCGAGACCGCCGTTCCGGAGGAACGCGACTCCGGCACCTGAGGTCAGCGCGGAGTCTTTCCGGACACCACGCGGGTGACGCCGAGCGAGTCCTTCACCCAGCTGACATCAACGAGGTGCGCGGCACGAAGCACCGACTGCGTACGGCGAGAGAGATAGGTGCCGACCTCGACCAGGAGCACACCGCCGGGTTTGAGCCAGGTATGCGCGTCCGCGGCGAGCCGGCGCACCAGCCCGAGCCCGTCGTCGGAGTTGTCGGTCAGCGACTGCAGCGGCTCAAACTCGCGGATCTCGCGCGGAAGGGTTTTCAACTCCGCGTGCAGCACGTACGGGGGATGGATCGTGAAGAGGTCGATCTCGCCACGCAGCCGTCGCGGCAGCGCCTCGAGCATGTCCCCACTGCGGAACTGGACGTTCCGCAACCCGAGTCGACGCGCGTTCTCGCGCCCGAGGGACGTCGCCTCGGCCGAGATGTCGATGCCCCAGACCCGGGCATTGCGCACCTCGTTGGCAATCGCGAGAGCCACGGGGCCCGCACCTGTGGCCACGTCGACCGCAACCCGACCACCTCTGCGCCAGCGCATCGCCTTCACCGCCTCGGCGGCGAGCAGCTCGCTGGAGGCGCGTGGAACGAAGACGCCCTCTTTCACCAGCATGTCGAGACCGCGAAACGTGTAGTGGCCCATGATCCGCGGGATGGGTTCGCCGTTGACGCGACGTGCAACCATCGCCGCGTACCGCTTCCGTGAGGTGCTGTCGAGCACCCGGCCCAGCAGCGACGGCGTGAGCTTGCGGCCGAGCACCTCGGCCATCAGCTCCTCGGCGTCGTAGCGGCCCAGGTTGTGGTCCCAGTGGTCGATGTTCTTCGATGCATCGATCTTGCGCACGGCTCTGTCGATGTGCTCGGTGACGGTCTTGGCGGGCATGGCCCGCGCATGGTAAGCGCTGGCCCAAGCAGCGCGTGCACCATGACGGCGTGCGCGTCACCCCTCCTCCTGACCCCGGACTCTGCGCGGCGTGCGTCCACGCGCGCATCATCGCCGGTGCGCGCTCGAGCTTCATTCGCTGCGGTCTCGCCGACAGCGACCCAGGGTTCCCGCGCTATCCGTCGCTGCCGGTGCACAGCTGCGCCGGGTTCACGAGGGTCGCTCCGCACAGCACCGAACCCCGGAACGACTCATGACTCGAGCCCGTCCCACCCCGGCGATGGTGCGGCCGCGGTCAGGCGACCCGTGTGGCGGTGATCAGCAGCGTCGAGAAGTGATACGAGAGCCTGCCGCCAAGCTCGTCGATCACGTCGCCGACCGCCTCGAGCAGAGCCGCCCGCTGCGCAGCCGGGAGCAGGACGTGGTCGCTCTGCGTCGCGCTGAAGTCGAGCCATTGGTCGCGGTCGTACGCCGCTTCCCACGAAAACGCGCGCGCCTCGACGCTCGCGAAGTAATCGTTGCTCGCGAGCTCCTCGAGGTGCGCATCGTGAGCCTCGTGCTCGGGATGCAGCTCGCGTGAGGGCCTGGTGAGGGCGGGGGCGAAACGCGCGTAGACAGGGTCGAGCGCGTCCGCGACCAGGGCATCGTGGCGGCCGCGATTCCAGAAGACCGCGAGATGCCCGCCGGCGGGGAGCACCGACGCAGCCTTGGCGACGCCGACCGTGGGCTCGACCCAGTGCCACGCCTGGCCGGAGATGACCAGATCGAAGCCTCGGTGTCGCGGCTCCCACTCCTCGAAGGTGCCCTCCTCGACGCGGACGCCGTGATCCCGCGCGACCGCTGCCATCTGCGCGTCGGGCTCGATCCCGAGGACATCGCAGCCGCGGTCGGCGAGCAACCGCGAAGCCTTGCCCGTGCCGCAGCCGACGTCGAGCACGGTGCGCGGTGCCCACTCCATGAGCGTGTCGATGAGGGCCTTCGGGTACGTCGGGCGAGCACGGTCGTACTGAGCCGCGACACCCCCGAAGGCGAGCGCGCGGGCACGGTTGGCGTGGATCGCTTCCTCGCGACTCAACTCAGGCGCGAAGGCTGCGGCGTGAGCGCCGTCTCGAGGTCGGCCGCAAGGCGAACCGCGTCGCCGGGCTCGAGCCGCGCGGTGGTGATCCGTATCCCGCGTGGGCTGGCGATGCGAAATCGGTCGCCGGCCAGCACGCCCCACCCGCATTCCTGCAGCGCGGCCACGGTGGCGTCCTCGTGCGCGACCGGAACCCAGACATTCAGGCCGGACCGCCCGTGCGATTCGATGCCTCGACCCCGCAGCGCATCGTGCAACGCGTCGCGACGTTGCGTATAAGTCCGGGCGACGCCTTCGGCCCGAGCCTGCGCTCCCGGATCGCGCCAGAGTCCGACCACCAGGCGTTGGAGCAGATGCGACACCCAGCCGGCCGCGAGCAGCCTCCGCCCCTCGACACGAGCCACCGTGGTCGCATCGCCGGCGAGGATGGCGAGACGCAGGTCGGGGCCGAGTGACTTCGAGACCGACCGCAGATGCACCCACCGCGTTCGTCCCGGCTCACACAGACTGTGGCACGGCCGTTCTGTGATATCGAAGGCATGATCATCCTCGAGCACGAGCACGTTGGGATGCGCCTGCAGCACCTCGCGCAGCTCCCCCGCACGCTCGGCATCGATCGCCGACCCGAAGGGGTTTTGCGCGCGCGGCGTGAGCGCGCAGGCGGCAGCGCCGGCTCGCAGCGCGCGGGCGAGACCTTCCGGGGTCGGGCCGCGATCATCGATCCCCATCGGGATGACCGCAAGGCCGAGGGCGGAAGCGAGGTCGATAATGCCTGGGTAGCACGGATCCTCCACCGCGATCCGGTCGCCGGGCCGGAGGTGGGCCATGAGCGCGAGCTGGACGCCGTCGAGTGCGCCGCCGACAATCGTGAGGTGCTCGGCGGACACGCCGTCGGCGGTCAGGCGGCTGGCGGCGAGGGCGAGCAACTCGGGGTCGGATCCGGCGGCCCCGTAGAGCACCGGCTCGTGCGGGAGTGCGGCGAGCGCCGGTCCGAGGTCGGGCAGCAGCGCCGGGTCGGGGTTCCCGGTGAGGAGATCGCGTACGCCGGGCGGCACGATCGGCTTGCCTCGCGGCGAGGGCGGCACCCGCGGCGCGATGCTGGTGCCCAGCCGGCCTGCGCCCGCCACCAGGCCACGACGGCGCAGCTCGCGGTAGGCGGAGGCGACTGTCGCGGTGCTGATGCCGCGGCGCGATGCCAGCGAGCGGACCGTCGGCAGGCGGGTACCGGCGGTGAGATCACCTTCGCGGATACCCCGCTCGATGCTCTCGGCGATCTCGGACGCCCGGCGTCCGGTGATGTGGTAATGTAGCGGTACGTTCACTGCTTTGTACTGTAACAAATGACTTCGAGCGTGTCCAGTCCCCGAATCTCGCCCCCGCGAGCGTCGCGCGCTCAGATCGTGGTGGCCTTCGCACTCGTGTACACGGTGTGGGGCTCGACCTACCTCACCATCCACATCGCGATCGAGACGCTGCCCGCGCTGCTCATGTCCGGGGCGCGGTTCATCCTTGCCGGCCTGCTGCTCTACGGGTTCGCCCGGCGCCGCGGGACGCCCAAGGAACGCCTGACATTCGTGCACTGGCGGTCGGCACTGGTCATCGGCGGGTGCCTGCTCCTTGGCGGCAACGGCGGGGTCGCCTGGGGCGAGCAATACCTCCCCACCGGGTTCGTGGCGCTCATCGTCGCAACCGTTCCGCTCTGGATGGCGCTCTTCGCGCCTGCCTTCGGGGGCCGCTGGATCAACTGGACGGCGGCTGCCGGGATCGCTCTCGGGCTGGCGGGGATCGTCCTCCTGGTTCGCCCGGGCGGCGCCGGCGCTGGGCAGTGGCAGACGCTCGTCGTCCTGGGGTCACCCTTGCTCTGGGCGATCGGCTCGCTCTACGCGCGCAAGGCGCCCGCCCCGGCGCAACCACTGACCGCCATCGCAATGGAGATGGTCGCCGGCGGTTGCCTCCTGGCTCTGGCGGGCATTGCCACCGGTGAGCTCGGCCACGTGCATCTCGCGAATGTGTCGTTCGCCTCGGTCGCCTCCTTTGTCTATCTCGTCGTGGTCGGATCGCTGGTCGGGTACGTCGCGTACATCTGGCTTCTCCATCACGTCTCCCCGACGGCGGCATCGACCTACGCGTTCGTGAACCCCGTGGTCGCCGTCGCGCTCGGAGCGCTGATCCTCGGCGAGCCGATCACGCTGCTGACCGTGGTCGCCGCCACGCTCATCATCGGCGCGGTGACCCTCCTGCTCGTCGGGCAGTCGCGGAGCACACCGGAACGAGCCGTCGTGCACGAGATGCCGGTCAGCGAAGTCGCCTGAGGGCGTCGCCCAGGTCGACGGGCGACAATGGGTCAGTGGAGAGCGAAACCCTGATCGTCGACGCCACCGCCGAGCCGCGCCGGCGGCGGCCGCGCATCGGCGTCAAGGATGTCCTCTGCGTCGGCCCCATCATCCTCAACTCGATCTATTACTACGCGGGGATTCCGCTCACCCCGCTGCTGCTTGGCAGGAACCCAGTGCTGCTGAGCGCTTTGCGCGGAACGATCGCCTCCATGGTCACCGCCGGCGCCTTCGCGCGGGTTGGGAAGGTGCCACTCGCACTCGCGTTGGTCGCCCCGATCCCGGTCTCCATGTGGACCGATCCCTTCTTCTTCTGGGCAGGAAAACGGTACGGACGCGGGCTGATCAACTACCTGAGCGCGACCGATCCGCGGTGGAAGAGACGGGCCGCCAGAGGGGAGCGATTCTTCCAGAAGTACGGCGTGTGGACCGTGGTGCTCGCGCCGTTCATCCCCGCGCCGTCGCCGCTCTTCTATATGGCCGCCGGCGAAGCGGGCATGCCATTCGTCCTGTTCATCGTCGCCGACCTGATCGGCACGCTCGCCTACATCGGTGCCATCGTCGCCGCGGGATGGATCATCGGCCAGCCGGCCGTCGCCCTCGCGCAGACGATCAGCAATTACGCGCTCTGGGTCATCGTCGCGACGGTGGTGCTCATCTTCGCGTGGTCGTTCTTCTCGGCCTGGCGGAATCCCCGGCGGTGACTCAGGGGATCGCAACCTTCCGCTGATACTCGGGCAGCCGGTTCACCCCGGTTTCGACGACGCCGGCGATCCGCTCGACGGCGTCCCAAACATCGACGAAGCCTGTGTAGAGCGGCGCCAGCCCGAAGCGGCAGAGGTCGGGAGGGCGAAAATCGCCTATGACGCCACGGTCCGCGACCGCGCGGACGATCGCCAGGCCGTCAGGGTGGCGCAGGGAGACCTGAGCTCCTCGGCGTTCGGGCTCCTCCGGCGTGGCCACTTCAAACCCAAGCGGTACCAGCCTCGCGCCCGCCAAGCGCATGAAGACCTCGGTGAGCATCGCCGCCTTCTCCCCTATCTGCCCCGGTCCTGCCTCGAGATGGATCTCCACCCCGATCGCAAGAGTGCCGATCGCCAGCACCGGTGGTGATCCGACCATCCATCCGCGAATGCCCGCCGCGGGACGGTAGCCCGGCTCGAAGGTGAACGGCGTGTCATGTCCGAGCCATCCCTGGATCGGGTTGCGCAGCTCGGTCTGCAGCGCGGTCGCAACGTGGAGAAATGCGGGTGACCCGGGGCCGCCGTTGAGATATTTGTAGCCGCACCCGACGGCGAGATCCACACCGTCGCGCGCCAGCTGGATCTCGACCGCGCCCGCGGAATGGGACAGGTCCCAGAGCGCTAATGCACCCGCCGCGTGCGCGGCGCCGGTGAGGCCGGCCATGTCATGGCGTTCGCCGGTCCTGAAGTCGACGTGGGTGAGCAGCAGCAGCGCGGTGTCGCCGTCAAGTGACTCGCGCAACGCAGCGCGCTCGACGGCGCGCAGCTCGCACCCGAGCATCTCGACGACGCCGCTCGCGATGTACAGATCGGTCGGGAAGTTGCTGCGCTCGGTGACCACGACGCGACGCTGGGGTCGGGCTCGCAGCACAGCGGCAATGAGCTTGAACAGGTTGACCGATGTGCTGTCCGCGACCAGCACCTCACCCGGCACCGCACCGACCAGGGTGGCGATCCGATCACCGATTCGCAGCGGCGAATCCATCCAGCCGGACTCGGTCCAGCCCCGCACCAGGATCCTGCCCCATTCGTGTTCGGCCATCTCCCGCAACCGCGGCACCGCCGCCTTGGGGAGACGGCCCATCGAGTTGCCGTCCAGATAGATCGTCGAGCCGTCAGTGAGGAACCTCTCCCTGTATCTGGCGAGCGGGTCGGCGGCGTCAAGGCCGGCGCACGAGTTACGGTCGAGAGTGGCAGGAAGTTGCAGGCTCACAGGCGGCTGCGGACCTCCCAGAGTTCGGGGAAGAAACGCGACGGGATGGTTGTCTGCAGGTAGGCGACTCCGCCGCCGCCAGTGCCGGGACGCGAGCCGATCTCGCGCGCGGCCATCTGCGCGTGGTGGAAGCGCCAGCGCGCGATCGCCTCGTCGTGATCGAGGAGCAACTCGCAGACGTGGTGCAGGTGTGCACGGTTAGAGCTCGCATGGTCGCGGTACAGCGCCACCAGCGCCTCGAGCCGGCGCTCGCGCGCGCTGGTGTCGGCGCCGTCAGGAACATCGAAACCGTGCGCCCGCATGCACGCGCACAGCGCCTGGTACAGGTTGGGAGCCGTGGCGCGGCGGAGCAGGTCCTGGCGGTCGCGCTCCGAGAGTGGCGCGGAGTCTACGGGCGTCGCTCCGTCGAGGCCGCCGAGTATCTCGATCGCCCGGAACTGCCCCGACTGCAGGCCCGACGCCGGCTTGAGCGGATCGCGAAATTCGAGGAACCCGTCCGGCGTCAGCGTCTCGAGCACGCGCAGCTGGGCGATGAGCAGCTCGTCGATACGCGTGGTGCGGTGCAGCGGCGCGATCGCGCCCTGGGCACGGCCTGCCTGCAACTCGGTGACCGCCAGGTCGAGCTCGTGGAGGATGACCTTGAACCAGAGCTCGTACGCCTGGTGGATGACCACGAAGAGCAGCTCGTCGTGAGCGCCCTCGGTGAGCGGGTGCTGGAGATCGAGCAGCTCGTCGATGCGCAGATAGGTGCTGTAGTCGGTCCCCTCCATCCTCACTCGCCCCGGGTGACCAGGATGTCGGCGAGCGCAAAGGCCTCGGGTGGCGACAGCTGATCGAAGCCGCAGGATCGCGGGGATTTGTCGGGTCGCCAGCGCAGGAACCGCGCCGCGTGCCGGAAGCGGCCGCTCTGGAGGTGATCGAATGACACCTCACAGACCAGCTCAGGGCTGACCGAGGTCCAGGTGCTGTCGGCGGCGCGGGCCCACCGGCTCGGTCCACCCGGAGTCCGTCCGTGACCGAAGCTCTCGCCGCCGACCAGGGGCTGGAGCTCCGCGAAGATGGCCCGTCGCTCCGCGGCGTCGAACGATGAGGTGTGCCCGACGTGATGGAGCGCGCCGTCGTCGTCGTAGAGACCCAGGAGGAGGGATCCGATGCCTCCGCCTGCCTTGGCTGTCCGATAGCCGCCGACCACGCAGTCCACGGTGCGGAGGTGCTTCACCTTGATCCAGCGGCGTTCACCGGGACGATACGGACCGGCCGGGTCCTTGGCAACGACGCCGTCGAGGCCGGCGCCCTCGTAGCGCGTGAACCACATCGTCGCCTCATCGGGGTCGGCGGTCTGCGGGGTCACCCCGATGGTCCTGCTGCCCGCGACCGCCTTCAGCAGAGCGGCTCGGCGTTCGGTCAGCGGGCGCTCGCGGAGGTCGCCGTCGCCCAGGGCGAGGAGATCGAAGAGCACAACCGACGCAGGTGTCTGCTCGGAGAGCATGCGCACGCGCGACGCGGCGGGATGGATGCGCAGCTGGAGGGCGTCGAAGTCGAGGCCGTGGTCCGTAGCGATCACCACCTCACCATCGACGATGCAGCGCTCGGGCAGCCCGGCCCGGAGCGGCTCGATCAGCTCCGGAAAGTAGCGCTCGAGAGCGAGGGCGTTGCGACTCGCGACGTGGACCCGGTCGCCGTCGCGAAATACTATCGCCCGGAATCCATCCCACTTCGGCTCGTAGAGCCATGAGCCCTCACGCGGGATCTCCGGGGCGGCACGCGCCAGCATGGGCTCGAGAGGGGGTTCGAACGGGAGCGACACCTGCCGAGTGTCGCCGATCGGGCGGCGGTTCGGCTATGCGGAGACGACGTGCGGACGCTGCGCCTCGCGGGTGCGGAGGCGGAGGAGGTTGTCCACGTCGGCGACGTCGCCGACTTCGCGCACTGCGGTCTCGAAGCGGGTGATATCGGTGAGCTCGTCGACCTCACCACGCAACGTGATCACACCGTGGTTGGCCCGGATGCCGATGCCGGAGGCGAGGTCGCCGAAGCCCAGCGCGAGAGCGATCCGGACGCGGTCGGCGAGGGCGTCATCCCAGTTGTTGGTGCGCCGGCTGCCGGGACGGACGTCGACCGCGGATCCCACCAGGTTCGCGAACCCCATGGTCGCGCGCCGAGCGGCGGCGCGACGGCGCGCGCCGGAGCGGGGATGGAGGAGAAATGCTGCGAGTGCGATGACTGCGGCGCCGCTGGCGGCCGCCGCGAGCTTGAAGACCCGGGTCACGAGCGATCCTCCGTGGGAGTGTGCGGGAATGAACGTGCAAACGGCCCGCGCGCTGAGTGGTTACGCCGGCCTCCCGGGTGCCGTACCGGATACTGGCGCGAGCCGATGAAGCGCCAAAGCGACAGGACCACCACGGTCATCATCGCGGCTGTTGCGGTGCTCGCCGCCGGGATCACTCTCTATCAGCTGACGCGCCCCGGCTTCCTGTTCGGCATCACCCCCGACATCTCCGCGTGGTTCGGCGGCTCGATCCGGCTCGTCCACGGCGCCCTCCCCTATCGCGACTTCGATCTGCTTCAGCCACCGGGGTTCGCGCTGCTCGCGAGCCCCTTCGCGTTCCTGTCCGAACTGATCGGCACGCGCGACGCGCTGGCGGTACTGCGGCTGTGCACGCCGCTGATCGCGGCGGGGAACGTGCTCCTCGTCGGGAAGTTGGTGCGGCACCACGGGCGCGCCGGCGTCATCGTCGCCTGCGGTGTGATGGCGTTCTTCCCTGCCGAGTTGTATGCGATCCGCAGTGGATTGCTCGAGCCGGTCGTCGACCTGTTCTGCCTCGCCGGCACCGCGCTCGTGTTCGACGGCGACGGGTTCGCCCGCTCGCGTCGCCGCATCCTCGCGGGTGGCATCGCGTTCGGGATTGCCGGGACCGTGAAAGCCCCCGCGATCCTGCCCGTGCTCGTCATTGCAGTTCTCTGCGCCCCCGAGTTCCGCGACCGCCTGCTCCCGTTTCTGGGCGGTGTCGTCGCGGGGTTCGGTATCCCGACGGTTCCGTTCGTTCTTGCCGCCCCAGGCGGTTTCATCCGCGACGTCATCGGAGCGCAACTCGCAAGAATCCCTGCGGGAGGCAGGGTGTCCATCCCGGTGCGCCTCGGTGATCTCACGGGCGTCGGGGCATTCGGTGGTGGCGCCGCACTGGCACTCATCGCGACGATCGTGCTGGCGGCGCTCGTCACAGCAGCATTCGTCGCGCGGCGACGGAAACCTGCGCCGCTCGAGTGGTTCGCAATCGCGGCGACGTTTTTTGTCGAACTCGCGCAACTCGGTCCCGCCTCGTACTACGAGCACTATGCCGCATTCAGCGCGCCGTTCCTCGGCATCCTCCTGGGCATCTCACTCGGCCGCCTGGTCGAGCGGCGCTTATCCCGCGTCGCAATTGCGGTCGCCACGGTGGGGACCGTTGCGCTCTTGGTGAACCAGGTGGTGCTGATCCACAGCGAGGCGGCCCCGGATATCGCTGGCACGGTCGATGCAGTGGTCCCCGCCGGAGGGTGCGCGCTTTCTGACGCGCCATCGAAGTTGGTCACCACGGACCGGTTCGTCGCGACCTCACCGGGATGCACCGTTCTGATCGACCCGGCTGGCGCGACCCTCGCGTATGGGTACGGGTCGGCGGCCGCAGAGGGCTTCTGGACGGCCGCGCTCGAACACGCGGACTATCTAGTGACGAGCACGCCCTTCGCGCACTGGTACATACCGCCCGACCCGACGCTGCGTGCGTACGTGGCGCACAACTTCCGGTTGCTGCGCAGCGGAGGGTTGCTGATCTACGTCCGGGACGGATTCGCGGCAGGCTAGGAGGGCGGTGGGGGGAAGTGACGGGCGTCAGACCAGCGGACGCCGTCCCACCAGCGGAGCGAGCCGACTCCCGGCTCCGGGTACCAGCCCGGGGGTGGCGTCGGAATCCGCTGTGCGGCCGCCTGCACGTCTGAGCGCTTTGCCAGGAACCAGATGAGCGCTCCGATGATCCCGAGGAGCACGACGATCAGGAGCCAGACGATCTTCTCGCTCCCGGCAGCCTTGAACTGCCAGTCCGGGATCTTCGCCACTTCGACGATGGCCAGGATCCAGAAGACCACGGCGGCGGCCCAGAGGCCGAGGAAGAACAGGGGGATGAAGAGCAGCCACCAGTGCGCTGAGACGAACATCAGCAACGACCTTGCATTGAGTGCAGCTTAGATCGAATGGGCGGGGCGGGTTGGAGCTACCTGGCATCACCGCCAGCGGGTATAGACTGCCCGGCGATTGAGCCACGAGGCGGAGGTGAGCGATGGGAATGACGATGCTGCTGATCGGAACCCGCAAGGGCTTGATGATCGCGCGCAGCACCGACGACCGCCGCAGCTGGGAGACGGACGATTTCATGTTCCGCAACCAGGAGGTGTACTCGGTCGCGATCGACGTCCGCCGCGACCCTCCCCGGATCCTTGCAGGCGTCGGCACCGGCCACTGGGGCCCGCTGCTCACATTCTCCGACGACCTCGGCGCAACGTGGACAGAGCCTGAACAGCCCCCCATCGGCTTCCCGCCCGAGACCGACGCGGCCGTCGCCCGCGTCTGGCAGATTCGGCCCTCGACCGATGAGGAGCCCGACGTTGTCTACGCCGGGGTCGAGCCCCACGCACTGTTTCGATCCGAGGACGGCGGGCACACCTACTCGCTGGTCGAGGGCCTGTGGAGGCACCCTCACCGCCCCGAATGGATGCCCGGCGGCGGCGGAGCCTGCCTGCACACCGTGCTTCCCCATCCAACCGACCCGAACGACGTGCTCGTCGCGATGTCGGCCGCCGGCGTCTATCGGACGAGGGACGGCGGTGCGACCTGGAATCCGGCGAATCGAGGTATCCAGGCCGCGTTCCTCCCCGAGGACCAGCGTTTTCCGGAGTTCGGCCAGTGCGTTCACAAGGTGGCGTTGCACCCCGACCGACCGCAACGCCTCTTCGCCCAGAACCACTTCGGGGTGTACCGCAGTGACGACCGCGGCGACTCCTGGACGGCGATCGAGTCCGGGCTGCCGAGCAACTTCGGATTCGCGCTCGTGGTGCATCCGCACCGGCCGGACACCATCTACAACTTCCCGCTCCAGGCGGACGCCGAGCGCTTTCCACCCGAGGGTAAGTGCCGCGTCTACCGAAGCGAGAACGCCGGCGACAGCTGGGAACCGCTCTCCATCGGCCTGCCCCAGGATCCCTACTACGCAGCGGTGCTCCGCGATGCCATGGTCGCCGACTCGGCTGACCCCGCGGGTATCTATTTCGGAACCAGGCTCGGTGAGGTGTACGCCAGCCGGGATGACGGCGAGAGCTGGAGGATGGTCGCCAGCCACCTGCCAGACATCCTCTCGGTGCGGGTCGCGGAGCTTGGATGAGCTCTCGTCTGGTGCTCCCCGCCCCGCTGCGGCGCTACGCCGAGGATCGGCATGAGGTGGAGGTATCCGGCGGCACGTTGGGCGCGGTCCTCGACGACCTCGCCGCACGCCTTCCGCAGTTGGAGCGCCGCCTCCGCGACGAGCGCGGCGAGCTCCGACCTCACGTGCTCATGTTCGTCGACGGTGTCAGCGTCCGTACCGGTGCCGTGATGGACACGCCGGTCGCTGAGGGGGCGGAGGTCTTCGTCGCGCCCGCGGTGTCTGGCGGTGGTCCGTCCTACCGGTATTCGGTGCCCTAGCACCTCAAAGGTCGCGACGAGGCTTGCGACACTCCGCAGCGAGGCCGACCGCTCGGCTCATGTCGACGGTGGGGTCATCAACGTCGGCCCAAACGATGTCCGCGGCCAGCCATTCACGGTCGGCTGCGACCACCGGCTCGATGGTGCGCTTGATCCTTTCGACGGTGCCCGGAGACACCTTCCGAACGAGTGCGGCAGCGACTCGAATCGGCATCGGGCGGGAGTGCCCATTCGGCGCCGGCTCGGTGTTCATCGCCCCCTCCGGGAAGACTCGCACCATCATGCTGACCTCGCCGAACGACATGCGCAGGAGCGCGGTCAAGGCCGGAGGAGTGAACTCCATGAGATGGGAGGGAGCCAGCAGATGTCCGGCCGGAAGGTTGTCCTTCGACCACAGCCGGTTCGGCGTGCCCACAAAACAGACGCCGTCGTCATTGACGGAATCCACCATCCCGCGCACGTATGCGAACGGGTCGACGACGTGCTCGAGTACCTCGGAGCTGACCACGAGATCGTAGGACCTCGGTTCGAAGACGGCGGGTAACGGCTTGACGAGGTCCGCGACGAAGAACCGAACGCCAGGGCCGCCGAAGTTCCTGGTCGCATAGCTGATGGCTGTGGGAGAACTGTCCGCGCCGTCGGCAGTTGCTCCGGCCTTGGCAAGCAACGCCACGCCGTAACCGGTTCCGCAGCCGAGATCAAGCGCCCTCATGCCGGCGGTGAGCAGATGCTCCGCAATCCACTCGTATACGCCCTCGTGTCCCGCCGACATGATGTCGCGCGTCGGGGACGGTACGTACCGGTCCTGCCCGTCGGCGGTCCCGATATCAATGTCGCTCATCGCGTGCGAATCCTACGGCCGTTGCGCAGGTGCAGGGTTCGGGTGGCGCGCCCAGGAGGATTTGAACCCCCGACCTTCTGATCCGTAGTCAGACGCTCTATCCGGACTGAGCTATAGGCGCGCGCCCGAGCCGTTGACTGTACCCCATGCGCCCCGGACCAATACCAGAGGGCGGGGCTACGGCCCTTCGGGGCATGATTCAAGTTCAGACGGCCCTCTGGAGGTGGATGCGATGGCGATGACCGAGAGTGTCGAGGCGGGAGTCCTACCGACGCTGGACTTCGTGGGCGATGTTGCGCAGCAGATTCGCGTGGACGGCATTCGCTGCAGCACCAAGGCGGGCTCCGGGCACCCCACCTCCAGCATGTCGGCGGCGGACATCATCGCCGTCCTCGCGGCACGGCATCTGCGCTACGACTTCAACCGGCCGAAGCTCCCCGAGAACGACCATCTCATCTTCTCGAAGGGGCACGCGTCGCCACTCCTCTATGGCCTGTACAAGGCTGCCGGAGCGATCACCGATGAGGAGTTGATGACGTACCGAACCCACGGATCGCGACTCCAGGGTCATCCGACGCCGGTCATCCCCTGGGTCGACGTCGCCACCGGTTCGCTCGGCCAGGGGATCGCGATAGCCGTCGGCGTTGCGCTCGCAGGCAGGTATCTCGACCGTCTTCCATTCCACGTATGGGTGCTCTGCGGCGACAGCGAGCTCGCCGAGGGATCCGTCTGGGAAGCGCTCGACAAAGCCGGTCACTACGGGCTCTCCAATCTGACCGCGATCTTCGACGTGAACCGTCTCGGGCAGCGCGGTCCCACCGAGTACGGGTGGGATCTCGACGTGTACCGGCGTCGCGTGGAGGCATTCGGCTGCCGGCCGATCGTCATCGACGGCCACAACCTGTATGAGATCGACGAGGCGCTTGCCGCGGCGCGCTCCGGCGGCGATCGACCCAGCGTGGTGATCGCCCGAACCATCAAGGGCAAGGGGTTCAAGGAGATCGAGAACCAGGACGGCTGGCACGGCAAGGCGCTGCCGCCCGACCTCGCATACAAGGCGATCGCCGAGCTCGGCGGGATCCGCGATCTGCGCATCCACGTCCGGCCTCCCGAGAGCGCCGCGTCGCCACCGGCAACAACCGCAGCGGATGCCCCGGTGAAGCTGCCGAGCTATGCGGCCGGCGATATGGTCGCCACCCGCAAGGCGTACGGCGACACGCTGCGCGCCCTGGGAGCGCGACACGACGTCGTCGCTCTCGACGGCGAGGTGAGCAACTCGACGCACGCGGATGAGTTCAAGGCGGCGTATCCCGCCCGCTTCTTCGAGATGTTCATCGCCGAACAGCAAATGGTCGCGAGCGCGGTGGGCATTTCCGTGCGAGGGTACGTGCCCTTCGCATCGACGTTCGCCGCGTTCTTCTCGCGCGCGTACGACTTCATCCGCATGGCCGGAGTGTCCGAGGTGAGCGTTCGCCTCTCGGGGTCCCACGCAGGCTGCGAGATCGGTGCCGACGGTCCGTCGCAGATGGCGCTCGAGGACCTCGCTGCGATGCGCGCGGTGCACACATCGACGGTGCTGTACCCGAGCGACCCGGTGTCGACCGCGAAACTGGTCGCACAGATGGCGGACTTGAGCGGCATCAGCTATATCCGCACAACGCGCGGCGCGTACCCCGTGCTCTACGCCAACGACGACCAGTTCCCGATCGGCGGTTCCAAGGTGCTCCGGGAGAGCGACGCGGACGACGTCACGCTCATCGGTGCCGGGGTCACACTGCACGCGTGCCTCGAGGCGTCAGATCGCTTGACGCCGAGTGGTATCCACTGTCGCGTCATCGACTGCTACTCGGTGAAGCCCATCGACGCCGCGACCCTGCGTGATGCCAGCAGCGCGACAGACGGACGCCTCGTCGTCGTCGAGGATCACTATCCGCAGGGAGGCATCGGCGCCGCTGTGATGGAGGCCCTCGCGTTCGAGGCAACGCCGCCTCGGGTCACCCATCTCGCCGTGCGCGGGCTGCCCGGTTCGGGCACTCCTCAGGAGTTGATGGCTGCCGCTGGCATCGACGCCGACGCGATCGTCGCCGCAGTGACAGAGCTCGTCGGCACACCTGTGGAAGTGGGCTGAATGGCATCGCCGCTGCGGGAACTCGCGGAGCACGGTCAGTCGGTCTGGCTCGACTACATCAGCCGTGACCTGCTCACGTCAGGTGAGCTCCAGCGCCTCATCGCCGAGGACAACGTCACCGGCATGACCAGCAACCCGACGATCTTTCAGAAGGCGATCGCCGACGGATCGCTCTATGACGACCAGATCCGTGACCTGATCGCGTCGGGCATCGACGACCCCAACGATGTCTTCACCGAGCTCGCCGTCACCGACATTCAGCACGCTGCCGACATCCTCCGGCCGGTGCACGAGCGGACCTCGGGTGTCGACGGCTTTGTCAGCCTCGAGGTGCCGCCCTCGCTGTCGCACGACACCGACGCGACCGTCGAGATGGCGCGAACCCTCTGGGAGCGGGTCGATCGGCCCAACCTCATGATCAAGATTCCCGCGACCCTCGAAGGCCTGCCCGCAATCCGCCGCTCAATCGGCGACGGTCGCAATGTCAATGTCACCCTCATCTTCGCGATCGCGATGCACGATCGGGTCATCGACCAGTACCTGACCGCGCTCGAGGCACGCAACAGCCAGGGGCAATCCCTCGAGGTCCACTCGGTCGCATCGTTCTTCGTCAGCCGCGTCGACACGCTGGTCGACAAGCTGCTCGAGGCGAAGCTGGCAGCCGACCCCGGCAATGCGCTGCTCGAGGGTCTGCTCGGCAAGGCCGCCATCGCCAACGCCGTGCTCGCCTACGAGCTCTTCGAGCAGCATTTCAACGACGCTCGCTTCACGCCACTTCGGGACGCCGGCGCGCATGTCCAGCGACCGCTGTGGGCGAGCACCAGTGCCAAGAATCCCAACTATCGGGACGTCGTGTACGCCGAAGCGTTGATCGGCCCCCATACCGTCGATACCATGCCGCCCACCACCATCGAGGCCTTCCGCGACCACGGCATCGTCGCCGGCGACACCGTCAAGGCCGATTACGCAGGCGCCCATCGGGTCATGGAGCAACTCGCAGAGGCCGGCATCAACATCGATGACGTCACCCAGGAACTCCTGGACGCCGGTGTCAAGCAGTTCGCCGACTCGTATGACGAGCTCATCCGCGGGATTGCCGAGAAGATCGACGCAATGTCGTCGGGATATTCCCGCCGCCAGCACATCGAAACCGGCGGCGCGACCGTGGCGCTCGACAACGCCGACGCGACCGCGGTCGCCGAGCGCATCTGGCGCCGCGACCCCGATCTCTGGAAGCCCGGCGACGCGAGCCACGCGACGGTGATCCGCAACCGTCTCGGGTGGCTCGACGTCGTTGCCACCATGCGCGAGCAACTCGAGTCACTCACCGCCCTCACCGCAGAAGTGCGCGACGCCGGTTGGCGTGATTGCTTGCTCCTGGGCATGGGCGGTTCGAGCCTGTGCCCTGAGGTGTTGCGCAGCTCCTTTGGGAGCGCCGATGGGCAGCCGACCCTGCACGTTCTCGACACCACCGATCCACTTGCGATCACGAGAGTGACTCGTGCGATCGACCCCAAAACCACGGGGTACATCGTTTCGAGCAAATCTGGCACGACGCTGGAAACGCTGTCGCACCTCGCCCATTTCTGGGAGGTGACCGCCGCGGTCGGCGACCAGACCGGTGCGCACTTCATCGCCGTGACCGACCCCGGCACGCCGCTGGCGGACACGGCGAGGGAGCGCGGTTTCCGCCACCTGTACCTCAACCCGCCGGACATCGGCGGTCGCTACTCGGCATTGAGCCTGTTCGGACTGGTTCCCGCCGCGGTCATCGGCCTCGACATCGACCTGCTGCTGCGGCGCGCGGCCGACATGCGCCGCAACTGCGCCGCGGGCGTTCCGGGCGACATCAACTGCGGGCTCGCGCTCGGTACCGTGTTGGGAACGCTGCACGACGCGGGCCGCGACAAGGTGACGATCCTCGCGCCTCGCAGGGTCGAGGCATTCTCGCTGTGGGCCGAGCAGCTCATCGCTGAGAGCACCGGCAAGGAGGGCAAGGGGCTTATCCCGATCGGCGACGAACCCATCGGCGACCCGGGCGTCTACGCCGGGGACCGGCTCTTCGTCGCGCTCCGCATCGGCGAGGACGCATCCTTCAGTCGATCCATCGACGCGCTCCAGAAGGCCGGCCACCCGGTGGTCATCTTCGACCTCGAGGACACCTACGACCTCGCGGCCGAATTCTTTCGCTGGGAGTTCGCCACCGCGGTGGCGGGTGCGCATCTCGGCATCGATCCGTTCGACGAGCCGAACGTCAAGGAGTCAAAGGACAACACCCAGGCGGTGCTGCAGCAGTACGAGGTGACCGGTGCTCTGCCTGATGAGCAGGCAGCGGTCACCGACGGCGCACTTCGCGTCTACGGCGACGTCACCGCGAACAGCGCATCCGGCGCCCTGGCCGCGCACCTCGACACCGCCAACCCCGGTGACTATGTGGCGCTGATGGCATATGTGACACCGGATGATTCGAACCACGACGCACTGCAGCATTTGCGCGTCGCGATCCGCGACTCACGGCGCCTCGCCACCACCCTGGGCTTCGGGCCGCGGTTCCTCCACAGCACCGGGCAGCTCCACAAGGGGGGCCCGAACACCGGCGTGTACATCCAGGTCACCGCCGACGACGGCGCCGACGTGCCGATTCCTGGGCAGCGGTTCACCTTCTCGATCCTCAAGCGCGCGCAGGCGGCGGGCGACCTGCAGTCACTACGCAACCACGGCCGGCGGGTGATTCGCGTTCACATCGCCGGCGACCTCGATGCGGGGCTCGCAAGCCTCGCTGATGCCGTCGGCGCAACCAGCGCGGCTCGCTGACCAGCCGCCACACGAGGACTCACCGCCATGCAGATCGGCTTTGTCGGGCTCGGCAGGATGGGCGCCAACATGGTGCATCGACTCCGCCGTGATGGCGATCACGCGGTCGTCGCGTACGACCCGAACCCAGAGGCGCGCGCCAGTGTCGAGGCCTTCGGAGCAACGACGACGCCGAGCCTCGACGAGCTCATCGCGCAGCTCGACAAGCCACGCGGCGTCTGGATCATGGTGCCGTCGGGAAAGATCACCGACAGCACGGTGGCGGCGCTGCAGTCGTTGCTGGAGAAAGGCGACACCATCATCGATGGTGGCAACAGCAACTACCACGATTCGATTGCGCGCGCCGCGGCCAGCGCAGAGCGCGGCATCGGCTTCGTCGACGCCGGAACCAGCGGCGGCATCTGGGGTCTCGAGGTGGGCTACTGCCTCATGGCCGGCGGCGATCCGGACACCATCGACCACTGGCGTCCGATCTTCACGACGCTCGCCCCTCCGGACGGGTTTCTGCATGTGGGGCCGGCCGGCTCAGGCCACTTCGTGAAGATGGTGCACAACGGCATCGAGTACGGGATGCTCCAGGCGTACGCGGAGGGGTTCGCCATCCTCCAGGCAAAGCAGGACTTCGGCGAGCTCGACCTCCACGCCATCGCGCACCTGTGGAACCAGGGCAGCGTGGTGCGCTCCTGGCTGCTCGAGCTTGCCGAGCGCGCGTTTGCTCGCGACCCGCAGCTGGATCGGCTGCGCGGCTGGGTCGACGACTCCGGCGAGGGGCGCTGGACGCTCGAGGAGGCGGTGAACCTGTCGGTTCCGGCACCGGTGCTCGCGCTGTCGCTGATAATGCGCTTCCAGTCACGCCTACCTGACGGCTTCGGCAACAAGGTGATCGCCGCCCTGCGCAACGAGTTCGGCGGCCATCCCGTGAAGGCCGAGTCACCCGCGGGAGCTCCAGCATCGCGCTGATCGCCGACCACCCGCTGCAGGAGCGACGCCGCCAGTCGCGGACACCTGTGCCGTACTGCGTTGTCATCTTCGGTGCCAGCGGCGACCTGACCAAACGCAAGCTGGTACCGGCGCTCTACGCGCTCGCAGCAGAGGGCAGCCTGCCGTCTGGATTCACTGTCGTCGGCGCCGGCCGCAGCGAGATGACCGACGACGAGTTCCGCGCGGAGATGCGCACCGGTGTCGAACGGTTCGGCCGGTTGCCGCTCCGCGACGATGTGTGGCCGTCGTTCGCGGCAGGTCTGCGGTATGTGACGTACGACCACGATGCCGGGCACGGCCTCGAGCCACTGCGCGACGTCCTCGAGGCCGTTGACCGTGAACGCGGCACCGGCGGCAACCGTCTCTTCTACTTCAGCACACCCCCTGGCGCCGTGATACCGCTCGCGGATCGGCTCAAGGAAGCGGGGCTCACCGAGCAGAAGCCCGGGACGTTCGTGCGCGTGATCATCGAGAAGCCATTCGGCCGCGACCTCGCGACCGCGCGGGAGCTCAACGAGCGCCTGCACACGGCGTTCATCGAGGAGCAGATCTATCGCATCGACCATTACCTCGGCAAGGAGACGGTCCAGAACCTACTGGTGTTCCGCTTTGCCAATGGGATCTTCGAGCCGCTGTGGAACCGCCAGTACATCGACCACGTGCAGATCACGGTTGCGGAGGAGATCGGTGTCGAGAGCCGCGGCTCGTACTACGAGGGGGCCGGCGCGCTGCGCGACATCGTCCAGAACCACATCATGCAACTGGTCGCAATCGTCGGCATGGAGGCTCCGTCGAACTTCCACGCGGAGATGGTGCGCGACGAGAAGGTGAAGCTGCTCCGGGCGGTTCGCCCCATTCACCCCGACGATGCGCTCTCGCACTCGGTGCGCGGGCAGTACTCGGCGGGATGGATCCGCGGTCAGCGCGTCCCCGGATACCGCGAGGAGCCGGGTGTTGCACCCGACTCGCTTCGCGAGACATTCGTCGCCCTCAAGGTCGATATCGACAACTGGCGCTGGGCGGGGACGCCCTTCTACCTGCGCACCGGCAAGCGCTTGCCCAAGCGCGCTACCGAGATCGTCATCCAGTTCCGTCGCGTGCCCCACTCACCGTTTGCCGGCCCCGTGGCGGTCGCCGCTGCTGCGCCGCCCACCGACGGTATCGAACCCAACTTGCTCGTGCTGCGCATTCAGCCGGACGAGGGCATCACCCTGCGGTTCTGCGCCAAGATTCCGGGCCAGTCGCTGCGCCTCGAGTCGGTCAACATGGATTTCATGTACGGCACCGCGTTCCGGCAGCAGTCGCCCGATGCATACGAGCGCCTCCTCCTCGATTGCATGCTCGGCGACCCGACGCTCTTCGCTCGGGAGGACGAGGTCGAAGAGGCGTGGCGGTTCTGCACGGCGATTCTCGACGGATGGCGCGCGCATCCACCCGACCGCCTCCAAACCCCGAACTACGAGGCCGGGACCTGGGGTCCCGAGGAGTCGCACGCCTTCATGGCCCGCGACGGACGCGCCTGGCACACCCCGTAGGGTGAACGGCACGAGCCCTCCCGCCGCCCTCCCGGGCGAATGCGTGGTGCGCGAGAATCCGCAGGCGGTCGCCGCTGAGGTCGCCGAGTGGGTCGCCGCTGCTGCGCAACGCGCCGTCCTTGATCACGGTGGGTTCTCGATTGCGCTCGCGGGCGGCAGCACACCGCGCCTACTCTACGACACGCTCGCCCGCCCGGCGTGGCACGAGCGAATCGCGTGGCCCGCATGGCACGTGTATTTCGGTGACGAGCGAGCCTGCCCGCCCGACGCCCCTGCGAGCAATTACCACCTCGCGAAGACAGTGCTGCTGAGCCGGGTTCCGATCGATCCGCGACACGTGCACCGCATGCCCGCCGAGCGTCTCGACCTGGACGTCGCTGCGTCGGAATATTCGGACCTGCTCGCTGCCTCACTTCCCGCAGGGCCTGCAGGCGCGCCGCGGCTCGACGTCATCCTCCTCGGGCTCGGCGAGAACGGCCACACTGCATCACTCTTCCCGGGGACACCGGCGCTCGGCGTCACCGACCGCTGGGCGACACGCGGACTCGCGGACTACGAGCCCTACGACCGGATCACCCTTACCTTTCCGACGATCAACGCTGGAGCCGCCGTCGCCTTCATGGTCACCGGCGCAAGCAAACGGGAGGCGCTCGCCGCCACCGCGGCCGGGCGGGTGCCGGCATCGCGAGTCCGCCCCGCTGACGGGGCGCTGGTCTGGTTTCTCGATGCGGCGGCTGCCGCGTAGGCGCCCGCTGTCGTGACGCCGTGGCCGCGACTCGCGACGCTGGTCTCGCAGGCGCTGGTCGCATTCACCATCGAGTTCGACAACGAGTTCGAGCACCGGATGCCGCACCGGACGACCACGGGTGGCCACTCACCCGGCTCGAGCCATGGTCCGTGGCTGGTGTCGATGGCGATGTGGCTGAACTGTATGCGCTGGGTCAGTGACGAATGGATGGCGGTACACGAGGTCGAGCGCCTGGCGCGCGCCGACACCAACATTGCCGGGATGCAGCGGTGGGGGTACGTGGATCTCGAGCGGGACCCCGACGATCCACGGGCGAAACCCCCAAGCTCCGATCTGCTGGTCCGCCGAACCAGTCGTGGCCGGATGGCCCAGGAGGTGTGGTTGCCGCTCGGGGGTGTCATCGAGCAACGCTGGGAGGAGCGCTTCGGCGTCGCTGCGTTGGCGACATTGCGCACGTCGCTCCGCGCGCTGGCGAGCCGGCTTGATGGCGAGCTTCCGGACTGCCTCCCGATCCTGCGCTACGGCCTGCTGACCAGGATCTCGAAGCAACCACAACCGAATCCTGCCGGCGCTGCCGCCGCCGAGCTGTCACTTCCGGCGCTGCTCGCGCGCGCCCTGATCGCGTTCGCCGTCGAATTCGAGAGCGAATCCGGCGTCTCCCTGGCGATCGCGGCCAACGCTCTGCGTGTCCTCGACGAGCACGAGCGCCGTCTGCGTGACGCCCCGCGGCTCGCGGGCGTGTCCAAGGAAGCGATCAGCATGGCGATCGGCGTCCTCGGGAGACAGCAGCTGGCGGTGGTCGAGCCGGACCCGGCCGCGTCTCGCGGCAAGGTTGTGCGCCTGACCGCAGCGGGGCGCGCCGCACTGCGCGGGTCACGAGATCTGCTCGAGGGCATCGAGGAACGCTGGGTGGTGCGCTTCGGCTCGACGACGGTCGGCGACGTGCGGGCATCGCTCGAGCGCCTGGTCGGAGATGGGAGTGCCCGGAAGTCTCCGCTGTTTGCCGGGTTGACGCCCTACCCCGAAGGGTGGCGCGCGTCGGTCAGCACGCCTGAGACGCTGCCGTACTTCCCGATGGTCCTGCATCGTGGCGGCTATCCCGACGGGAGTTGACCAGGCTGATGACGAAGCCATGACTCCTGTGGGCCCTCGGTCCCGGTCTGGCAGAATCCGCGGATGCCGCGATCCACTTGGACGCCGTGTCGGGATGCGGTCCGGATCGCGCCGAGCCTGCTCGCCGCGGACTTCGGACACATTGCGCAGGCTGCGCGCGACCTGGAGCACAGCGGTGCCGAACGCATCCACGTCGATGTCATGGATGGCGTCTTCGTCCCCAACTTCACCTTCGGTACCGACACCGTGCGCGTGCTCCGTCACGAGTCTTCCCTCCCCCTGGAACTCCATCTGATGATCGTCGATCCCGACCGGCACCTGAGCACCTTCGCGGGTGCAGGCGCCGATGCGATCACCGTGCACTACGAAACCTGTCCACACCTGCACCGCACCCTGTCGGCAATCCGCGCGCTCGACTGCCGTGCGGGAGCTGCGATCAATCCCAGCACGCCGGCGCTGATGCTCGACGACATCCTCGAGTCGTGCGACCTCGCCCTCGTCATGACCATCGATCCCGGGTTCGGAGGACAGAAGCTGATTCCCCGCACCCTGCGCAAGGTCGAGCAGATCCGTCGAGAGATCGAGCATCAGGGACTCGAGACCGAGGTGGAGGTGGATGGCGGCGTCGACGCGAGCAACGCGCGTGCATGCGTTGACGCAGGAGCCGACGTCCTGGTTGCCGGAACCGCGGTGTTCCGCCACGCCGGGGGACCGGAAGCGGGAGTCGCGGCGCTCCGCGCCGCGCTGGCGGGAACGGACCCGGCCGCGTGACCGAACTCGCAACCGCGACTCTCGCCGACGGCAGCGAGGACATTCGCGGTGCGGCCGCCGACCTCGCGCTGCGCCTCCCCGCGCCGCTCGAACCCCTCGCAAGGCTCGCCTACAACTATCTCTGGTCGTGGTGGCCCGGAGGCGACGACGTCTTCCGGATGATCGACCCGGCGAGATGGGAGGCGAGCAACCACAACCCCATCCGCCTCCTCCACGAGACCACGTCGGTCGCGCTCGACCGCGCTGCCGGTGATGCGGCCCTCCTCGAGCGCGTCAGCACGCTGCTGGCCGCGCTCGACCTCGAGCTTGCCCGGCCCACGATGGAGGGGAGGGCGACGCCCGCCCGCCCGGTCGCATTCTTGTGTGCCGAGTTCGCGGTGCACCGATCGTTGCCGATTTACGCCGGGGGCCTCGGGGTGCTCGCCGGCGACATCCTCAAGCAGGCGTCGGACTTGGCGCTGCCCATGGTCGGCGTCGGGCTGCTCTACAGGCAGGGGTACTTCCAGCAGCGCATGGACAAGTCAGGCTACCAGCACGAGTACTGGCTGCAGGTCGACCCCGAGCGTGTTCCTGCCGCTCTTGTCACAAACGGTGACGCCCCGCTGACGGTGACCATCCCGCTGCGCCGGCGCGATGTTGTCGTGCAGGTCTGGCGTCTTGATATCGGACGCACCCCGCTGTACCTCCTCGACGCGCAGCGACCCGAGAACTCGCCGATCGACCAGTGGATCACGAGCCGCCTCTACGTCGCCGACCGGCCGACGCGGCTCGCCCAGTACGCGCTCCTCGGGATCGGCTCGATGCGCGCTCTCGATGCGATGGGCATCGACCCGTGCGTCGTCCACCTCAACGAGGGTCACGGCGCGCTCGCACCGCTGGAGATGGCTCGTCGCGAGATGGCCAACGGACGCTCACGCCACGAGGCGTTCACCGCGGCGCGCGAGCGCACCGTGTTCACAACGCATACGCCGGTGAGCGCCGGCAATGAGGGCTACGACGTCAGCGAGATCGTCGAGGTGCTCGGTGATTACCCCGACCAGGTCGGCCTCGACCTCGATGGTTTCCTCCACCTCGGCCGTACCCGCCCGGACAACCCTCACGAACAGTTCGTCATGACGCCGCTCGGCATCAAGATGAGCCGGGCGCGCAACGGAGTCAGCCGCCGCCACGGCGAGGTCGCGCGCCAGATGTGGCAGTCGCTCTTCCCCGAGCGGCCCGCCGATACCGTTCCGATCGGTCACGTCACCAACGGTGTCCACGTGCCGACGTGGACGGCGCCCCGAATGCGCGACCTGCTCGATCGTTACCTCGGCGCGGGATGGGAGTCCAATGCCGCCGACCCGGCGGCGTGGCACGGGGTCGACGACATACCGGACGCCGAGCTGTGGGACCTGCGCAACGCACTGCGGGCGGAATTCGTGCAGCGCGTACGCGAGCACAGCATCGCCAGCCGGCTGGCGCGCGATGAGCCTCGCTGGTACGTCGAGGCAGCGGAGCATGGCTTCGATGAGCACGCGCTCACGTTCGGGTTCGCTCGCCGGCTCGCGGGCTACAAGCGCATCCAGCTGCTCACCCACGATCCGCAGCGCGCCGAGGCGATGCTCGAGAACAACGAGCGCCCGGTGCAGATCATCCTCGCAGGCAAGGCGCATCCCCAGGACGAGGAGGGGAAGCATGCGGCGCAGGGCCTCTTCGGTTTCAAACGCGACATGGCGGAGGCGAGCCGGCTCTCCTTCCTCGACAATTACAGCCTCGCGACCGCGATGGACATGGTGGCGGGGTGCGACGTGTGGATCAACGTGCCCCGGCCACCGCTCGAGGCGAGTGGGACCAGCGGCATGAAAGCGGCGATCAACGGCGGCCTCAACCTGTCAGTGCTCGACGGATGGTGGGCTGAGGCCTACGACGGCACCAACGGATGGGCGATTCCGGGGGACATCCTCTTCGACCATGCGATGCAGGACTCACGTGACGCGTCGACGCTCTTCGACATCATCGAGCACGAGATCATCCCGCTCTTCTACCAGCGCGACGAGCACGGGATCCCTCGCGGCTGGGTGGAACGGATCCGCGCCTCGCTGCGCACCAACGGGCCCCGCTATTCGGCCGCCCGCATGCTCCGGGAGTACGCGGTCGACATGTACGGACTGATACCGGCGCGCTGATCGCCGGGCGAGTCACCCGCCGCTGGGAGCGCCGCGGCGACCTAGTGCGGTGTCGGGGTCGGCCTTGGCGTCCGTGTCGGCGTCGGCGTGGGGGTGGCGGTCTGAGTCGGTGACGGAGCGAGGCTGACGGGTGACGTATTCGCCGGGATGGTGGGATTTGGCGTTGGCGACGGCGTGTCGGATGGCGTCGGAATCACGGCTCCTGCGGTATCCGACGCGAGCGGGGCGGCGCTGTCGCTCGGCGCCGTCGACGGCGTGAAGAGTGGCGCCGCGGGGGCCGACGGCGAGAGCTGAACGGGAGGTCCGCCGAGGGCGTTCACGGTGGCAAACGCGACGACCAGAAGCACGACCACCGCTCCCGCGGCGACCGACCACACCTTCCATCCGACTCCACCGGGCCGTCGCTCGTCGGCGGCGGTGTCGATCGCGATGCCGGCCAGCGGCGCATCGTCGTCCTCGTCAGCGAGGTCCCCGACCGGGAGCAGGCTCGGAGCGGGATCGGCACGCCGATCGGAGACCGCGGCCGCGAGCCACGCGTGTCCCCGGTCGCGCCACCCGGCGCCCAGGAATGTAATGCCGGCAACCTCGACATCACGACGGAAAAGAGCGGCGGTGCCGGGGCGATCGCGTGGATCCTTCGCGAGCCCGCTGATCACCAGAGCCCTCGCCAGCATCGGAACCGACTCGCTCGGCAGCACGCCCTGGGTGTGCTGCACCCCGAGGCCGGTGAGATCGGTGCCGAGGTACGGCGGGTCACCGGTGAGCGCGTCCACCAGCACCCCGGTCGCGGCATAGATGTCGGTCGCCACGGTGTGCGCGCGGCCAGACCACAACTCCGGAGCCATGTACTGCGGCGTCCCGGCGCGCCAGCCGTGGTGCAGTGGTGGCGCAGGAATGCACGCGTCGCGAAGGATCGCCGTGCCACCGACGTCGAGCATCACCGCGTCGGGACGGAGGTCGCGATGCAGGACCCCAGCGGCATGCAGCGCTTCGAGCCCCGACAGGCATTCGTCGAATACGACCAGTGCCGCGGCCGGAGGCATGGGTCTGTTCCTGTCGACGAGGTGGCCGAGGGTGATCCCGTCCACCCACTCGTAGACGACGGCGGACGCGCGGTCGTCGAATGCGATGACGGCGAGCAGGTGCTGGTGGCGCAGCGCCGTGAGAGCGGCCATGTCGTGGCGGAGTTGACGGCGGACGGCGGCATCCGCGGACAGCGCCGGGCTGAGCAAACGGATGGTCACCCGCGACCCGGTGGCCGCGTCGCGCGCGGCCACGATCGCGCCGGATCGGTCGACGCTCATCCCCCTGTCCAGGGTGTACCCGGGAACGCGAGTGCGCGACCCAGCGATCTCCTGGCTGCCGGCCTGGTCCATGCATGCTCAGTATGCGGCGGCAATGGGACGATGGACGCCCCATCGCAGAATAGGAATGACCACGGCTGGTGACTAGAATGGCCGGGCAGTGGAGTACGTCGAGAGCATCCTCGACCTGGTCGGCAATACCCCGTTGGTCCGGCTGAGCAAGGTCACCGAGGGGCTCCGGCCCGTGATCCTCGCCAAACTCGAGCAGTTGAATCCGGGCGGCAGTGTGAAGGACCGCATCGGTCTCGCCATGCTCGAGGATGCCGAACGGCGCGGCCTGCTCAGACCTGGAGGGACCATCGTCGAGCCGACGTCCGGCAACACCGGCCACGGACTCGCGATGGCCGCGGTGATCAAGGGCTACAAGATGATCTTCGTCATGCCCGACAAGATGTCAGCGGAGAAGATCAGCCTTTTGCGTGCCTACGGCGCCGAGGTGGTCATCTGCCCGACCAACGTCGAGCGCGACTCGCCTCAGTCGTATTACTCCGTTGCTGACCGGCTGACGCGCGAGGTGCCCGGGGCATTTCAGCCGAACCAGTACTTCAACCCTCGCAACCCCGAGGTGCACTACCGGTCCACCGGGCCGGAGATCTGGCGGCAGACAGAAGGCAGGATCACGACCTTCGTCGCCGGCGTCGGCACCGGCGGCACGATCAGCGGGGTGGGCAGATACCTGAAGGAGCAGAACCCGGCGGTGCGGGTGATCGGCGCAGACCCCGAAGGTTCCATCTACAGCGGCGAGATCGCTCCGTACAAGGTCGAGGGCGTCGGCGAGGACTTCTGGCCGGGCACCTTCGACCGCGACGTCGTCGATGACTTCATCCAGGTCACCGATCGCGAGAGCTTCGTTGCCGCGCGAAAGCTCGCCCGTCAGGAGGGGATTCTCGTCGGTGGTTCGGCCGGCCTCGCGCTCCACGCAGCCATCCAGGTCGCTGTCGACTCCAAGGCCGACGACGTGATCGTCGTGCTCCTGCCCGATACCGGACGCAACTACCTGACCAAGTTCTTCTCGGACGAGTGGATGCGTCAAAACGGCTATCTCCAGCGGCTCGTCCCCGCGCGGGTCCGCGAGGTGATCGACGCCGCGCACACCGACCACGTCCCCGAGCTGGTCAGCGTCGGCGCGAGCAAGACGGTCGGCGAGGCAATCGACCTCATGCAGCAGTACGGCATCTCGCAGCTGCTCGTCACCGAGATGGGCGAGACAACTCTGAACGGCGTCGTCGGCAGCATCCAGGAGCGCACGCTCCTGGACCGCATCTACCGTGACCCGGCCGTCGTCACCACGTCGGTGTCGACGGCGATGGACCCACCATTTGCGCGCGTGGCTGCCGGTGCGCCCATCGAGGAGGCGTTCGAGGCACTCCTCGGTGGCGAGCCGGCGCTGATGATCGTTGAGGGCGAGCAGCCCGTGGGTGTGATCACCCGCAGCGACCTGCTCGAGTTCGTCGCCCACCGCGGCCGCGGTTGACCCACATGCCGCGCAAGCCCCAGGGCCTGGCCACGCGCGCGGTCCATGCGGGGCAGGGACCCGATCCGGCGACGGGCGCGGTGGTGCAACCGATTCATCTGGCCACCACGTTTGCTCAGGAGTCGCCCGGGCGGCACCGTGGATTCGAGTACTCGCGCTCCGGCAATCCGACTCGCGCGAACCTCGAGGAGTGTCTCGCGTCACTCGAGGGCGCAACGCACTGCCTCACGTTCGCGTCGGGACTCGGAGCGACGTCGACGCTCATGCTCCTTTTCGAACCGGGCGACCACGTCGTCTTCACCGAGGACGTGTACGGCGGGACATTCCGGCTGTTCGACAAGGTCTTCCAGCGCTTCGGATTGCGCTTCACAGCGGTTGACCCGACCGAACCTGAAGCGATCGCCGCCGCGATGACCGATCGCACGCGCCTGGTCTGGCTCGAGTCCCCCACCAACCCGCTGCTCCGAGTCGTGGACCTCGAGGCCGTCAGCGAGATCGTGCATGGAGGGCACGCGCTGATGGCCGTCGACAGCACCTTCGCGAGCCCCGTGCTGCAGCGACCGCTCGAGCTGGGCGCGGATATCGTGATGCACAGCACGACGAAATTCCTCGGCGGCCACAGCGATGTGCTCGGCGGCGCGCTGCTCACCTCGGATGACGAGCTGGCGGAGCGGCTGCGCTTCCACCAGAACGCGGTGGGTGCGGTGCCCTCCCCGTTCGACTGCTGGTTGCTGCTCCGCGGCCTCAAGACCCTGCAGCTGCGCGTCGTCCGCCAATCGGACAATGCGCTGGCAATCGCACGATGGCTCGAGGGCCAGAAATCCGTGGTGCGCGTGTACTACCCGGGGCTCGAGCGGCACCCGGGACACGCGCTCGCGAGGCGTCAGATGGGAGGGTACTTCGGGGGTGTCCTGTCGTTCGAGATGGCGTCACGGGAGGAGGCACGCACCGTTCTCGAGCGGCTGCGAGTGTTCACGCTCGCGGAGTCACTCGGGGCTGTCGAATCGCTCGCGGAGAGTCCCGCGATCATGACCCACGCATCGATACCCGCCGAGATGCGCGATCGAGTCGGCGTCAGCGACGGGCTGATACGCCTCTCTGCTGGTATCGAGGACGTCGATGACCTGCTGGCCGACCTGGAGCAGGCGCTGGCGTAACCTCGCGCGGTGGCGCGCCGAGCTTCCACTCGCCGGTGGTGAGCAGGAGCGTGCCGTCGATCTCGGGGAGCGCGGGGGCACCGAGTCGGCGCAGCTTGCGCCACTGCTCCCCGTCCTCCTCACTGAGGAAGGTGATCGCCTTGCCCTCGTTGCCGTTTCGGGCGGTGCGTCCGACCCTGTGGGTGAGCCACTGCGGTGTCTCAGGAAGCTCGAAGTTGATCACCAGTCCGACGTTGACGACGTCGATGCCCCTGGCGGCGACGTTGGTCGCAACCAGCACCTCGGTCTTGTTGGCACGGAACGAATCGAGTGCGCGGTCGCGCGCGTTCTGGGACAGGTTTCCCTGCAGCTCGCCGGCCGTGTGACCCATGCGGACCAGGTCACGCACCAGCTTCTTGGCGCCGTGCTTGGTGCGATGGAAGACGATCGTCTGATTCAGGTCGGTCGCACGCTGGCGGCGCAGCAGCCGTGACAGCGCGTCGATCTTCTGCGACCTGACCACGCTCATGACGCCGTGTTCGAGGGCCGGAACCTGCTCGTTGACGACTCGCACACGCGCCGGCGCGTGCAGGTGCTTGGTGATCATCCGTTGCACCCAGTCGGGCATCGTGGCGGATGCGAGGACCGTCTGGCGGCGTGCGCCGCTCTCATAGGAGGGGCACATCGCGATGATCTTCTCGACGTCATGCGCAAAACCCTGGTCGAACATCTCATCGGCTTCGTCGAGGACCAGGTATTCGATGTCGCGCAGGCGGGCGAGGCCGTTGGTGGCCAGGTCGAGGATCCGTCCAGGGCACCCCACGATAACGTCGGGCGAGTTGCGCAGCCCCCCGGTCTGTGGACCGTAGCCGACGCCGCCGATGCACACGACGGTGCGCAGCGCCGGGTCAACCTTGCGGATCACGGCGTTCACCTGGGTGGCGAGCTCGCGGGTGGGAGTCACGATCAGCGCCCGTGCGCCGTGGCCCTGGTGCCCAGCGAGACGCTCCACAAGCGGAACGATGAAGGCGAGCGTCTTGCCCGACCCGGTCGGTGCCTCCATGACGCAGTCCCGGCGCGCCAGCAGCGGCGGAATCGCCTCCTGCTGGACTGCGTTGGGTTCTTTGAACCCGTTCTCAGCGAGAACGGCCGACGTGCGCGGACGCACGCCGATGGTTTCGAATGTCGTCACCGTGGTACCTCGGGCCCCGGATCATCTCCGTTGTCCCAGAATCCCCTCGCTCGAGTGTCATGTGCCGGATTCTTGAGACCCGCCGGTTGACGGCGGAGAGAGGGTTCACCAAGAGGCATGGCTCGCCGATGCGCGAGCACTTGTCAAGACAGTACCACAGGTTGGTGCTCCGGCCGTGATTTGCGGTCCGGTCCGGAGCCCGCTGGTGTATATCCTCGTTGCGCATGACCTTCGACGCCTTCCTGCACCAACTCCCCGACGCTGACGCCGCTGAGACCGCTGAGTGGCTCGAGTCGCTCGACGCACTGGTCGCCGCCGAGGGGACCGTGCGTGCCCGGTTTGTCATTGGCAAGCTGCTCGAGCGGGCCAGGCGTCTGCAGGTGCCGGTACCCTCACTGGTCTCGACGCCGTACATCAACACCATCCCGCCCGACGAGGAGCCCTGGTTCCCGGGCGACGAGGAGATGGAGCGGCGTATCCGTCGCATCGTCCGCTGGAACGCCGCGGCGATGGTGACCAGGGCGAACAAGCGAAGCGACGGCATCGGCGGTCATCTCTCGACCTATGCATCGGCGGCGTCGCTCTACGAGGTCGGCTTCAACCACTTCTTCCGCGGTAAGGACGACGGCAACTCCGGCGATCAGATCTACTACCAGGGACACGCGGCGCCCGGGATGTACTCGCACGCGTACCTCGAGGGCCGGATCACCGAGGCGCAGATGGACAACTTCCGGCAGGAGACGGGGGGCAACGGTCTCAGCTCGTACCCACATCCGCGCTTGATGCCCGATTTCTGGGAATTCCCCACGGTTTCCATGGGCCTCGGGCCGCTCAACGCGATCTACCAGGCACGGTTCAACCGCTACCTCTACAACCGCCATATCGCTGACACGAGCGAGAGCCGCGTCTGGTGTTTCCTCGGCGATGGCGAGTGCGACGAACCGGAGACGCTCGGCGCGCTGTCGCTCGCCGCGCGCGAGCAGCTGGACAACCTGACGTTTGTCGTCAACTGCAACCTGCAGCGTCTTGACGGACCGGTGCGTGGCAACGGCAAGGTGATCCAGGAGCTCGAGGGAATCTTCCGCGGGGCGGGCTGGAACGTCATCAAGGTTATCTGGGCGCGAGAGTGGGACGAGCTGCTCGCGCGCGATGTGTCCGGTGTGCTCGTCGACCAGATGAACCGCGTCCCGGATGGCGAGTTTCAGAAGTACACGACGGAGAGCGGCGCATACATCCGCGAGCACTTCTTCGGCCCGGATCCCCGCCTGCGCAAGATGGTGGAGCACCTGTCCGACGACGATCTCCGCCACCTCCGCCGCGGTGGTCACGACTATCGCAAGGTGTACTCCGCATATAAGCTCGCGCTGGAGCAGCGTGGAGCGCCGACGGTGATCCTCGCGCACACCGTCAAGGGATGGACCCTCGGCGTCGGGTTCGAAGGACGCAACTCGACGCACCAGATCAAGAAGATCGGCGAGGCGGAGCTGCGTGCGTTCCGCGACCTGCTCGAGTTGCCGATCAGCGACAAGCGGCTCGCGGAGGCCAAACCTCCCTACTACCATCCGGGCGCGGACTCCGACGAGGTCGAATACCTGCTCATGCGTCGCCGCGCGCTTGGCGGATTGCTGCCACGAAGGGTCGTGCGCTCGAAGCCGCTCGACATGCCCGGTGACGCGACGTATGCGGAATTCCTCACCGGCAGTGGGACGCGCGCGGCGTCGACAACCATGGTGTTCGCCGGCCTGCTGCGCAACCTGCTCCGCGATCCGGGCATCGGCAACCGGATCGTCCCGATCATCCCCGACGAGGCGCGCACCTTCGGCATGGACGCGCTTTTCAGCGAGGTGAAGATCTACGCGCCGTTCGGACAGAGCTACGAGCCGGTGGACGCGGGGATGGTGCTCTCGTACCGCGAGGCCGTCGACGGGCAGATCCTCGAAGAGGGCATCACCGAAGCCGGGTCGATGGGCAGCTTCACCGCCGCGGGGACCGCGTACGCGACCCACGGGCAGGCGGTGATTCCCTTCTACATCTACTACTCGATGTTCGGCTACCAGCGAGTCGGCGACCTCATCTGGGCGTTCGGCGACTCGCGGGGTCGCGGCTTCATGCTCGGTGGCACTGCAGGACGCACGACGCTCAACGGTGAGGGCCTGCAACACGAGGACGGGCATTCACCGCTGCTGTTCAGCGCCATACCCAACGTGCGCATCTACGACCCGGCGTTCGCCTATGAGCTGGCGACGGTCATCCGGGACGGCATGCGACGCATGTACGTCGACGGCGATGACGTCTTCTACTACATCACGCTGTACAACGAGAACTACCCGATGCCGCCGATGCCGAAGGGAAGCGAGGACGGCATCCTGCGCGGGCTGTACCTTTATCGCACGCCCGAAGCCGAGCGTGCCCACACCGCGCGCATCGTCGCCAGCGGGACCGCCGTGCAGGCCGCGCTCGAGGCGCAGGCAATGCTCCTCGAGCAGCACGATGTCGCCGCCGAGGTGTGGAGCGCGACGAGCTTCCAGCTCCTGCGTGAGGACGCGCTCGAGGTCGAACGCTGGAACCGCTTGCATCCGGACGCGGAGCCGCGCGTCTCCTACGTCGAGGAGCAGCTCGGCGGAGATGACGGGCCAATCGTCGCCGTGACCGATTACATGAAGGCTGTGCCGGACCAGATCGGCCGCTTTGTCTCGAGCCCGTTCATCCCGCTGGGCACCGACGGGTACGGACGCAGCGATACCCGCGTGGCGCTGCGCCGCCACTTCGAGGTCGATGCCGGATCGATTGCTGTCGCGGTCCTCGACGGACTCGCCCGGCAGGACCGTCTTCCCCGACACGTCGTCGCCGCGGCGATCGAGTTACACGGGGTCGATGCTGAGGTGGCCGACCCGCGCTCACGCTGACCGTCTGTCAGCGTGCCATCAGCGGCAGCGTGGCCCGTTCCGTGTACACAGCACCATCAGATGCGGTGCGAGACTCGTAGAGGACCAGCCGCGCAGCGGTGAAGCGCATCTCGGGGAGTGAATCGGCGGCCACCGCATCCCACCTCATGCGCGCCTCGTGCGGCCACGGTGCGCGGGGACGGCCGAGCGTGCAATGCGGGTGATACGGCCGCGCCTCGACGTCGAAGCCAGCATCGCGCAGGGCATGCCGGCATTCGCGGGCGAGCCTGGTGAGCGGCGCCACCTCGTGCGCCGGACTGAGCCAGAGCACACGTGGAAGTCGGTGCGCGGGGAAGGCGCCGAGCCGTCCGAGCGTGACCTCGAACGTGTGCATACGCGAGACAACCGGCGCCACGACATCCACGGCGCTCGCCGCGCGTGTGTCGTCGATGCTCCCGAAGAAGTGCACGGTGACGTGCAGAGTCTCCGGTCGCGCCCAGCGCACGCCATGCACGCGCTCGGCGAGCGACGCCTGCAGTCGCCGCGCCTCGCTGAGCGCCGGTTCCGCGAGCGGCACAGCGAGAAAGCACCGCATCGCTACGGGCTGGCGCTGGCCGCCGGTTTCGGAGTTGGGCTGGCCGGTGCGGGGGTCGAGCTTGGCGGCGTGCAGGGATTGCCCCCGGCGTTGGTCAACGTGACGTCGATCTGGTTCGCCTGGCAGAGCTGAGCGATCGCGGTGAACAGGGACTCGGCGAACCAGTTGGGCCTTTCGGTGACCGCGTAGGGATTGCCCGCGTAGACCAGGACGTGGCGCACCCCGAACCCCTTGGCCGACTTCGAGTACAGCATGACGATGTCGTAGCCGCCGGCATCGTGGACAGGCGTCTTCGTATATGCGCCGACCCTGAGCCCCGCAACCGCCGTCGCGAACGCCGGGTCGTACGTCTTGAGCTGCGCGGCGGTGAGCACGCCGAGGTCGCCACCCTTGGCGGTGGTGCCGGTGTCGTCCGAGAATTGCTTGGCGGTCGCGATGAAGTTCGCTCCCGAGGCGAGGGCTTGCTCGATCTGCGTGGCGCGGGCTTTCGCGAAGTGATCCTCGAGTCGCTGCTCGTTGAGTGCTGAGCTGATCTCGTCCTCGAGCTGTGCGAGCGAGCCACCCACCCCGGCGAGGTTGCTCGCCAAAGCGCTCATGCCACCGGCGCTTGCCGCATCGGATGTGACCTGTGCCTGGATCTCCCTCGGCGTGGCCTCGAGCCCCAGCTTTATGGCCTCCTCACGGATGACGGTGTCGATGATCAGAGAACGCAGGACGGTGGCGCGCAACGCCGTGGTCTGGGCAGAATTGCTGCCGGCGCCCCCTTGCTGGATGCTGGTCAGCGCACTCTGGTAACGGACGTTGAATTGCGCCAGCGTGATCGTCTGAGTCGCCACTCGCGCGATCACCGGGGATGGGACCGGCGTCGATGTGCCGGTGCTCGCGCTGCATGCGGTGACGAGCAGCGCGCATGCCGCCGCCACCACCCCCCGCCGTCCATGGAACATCTCAGGCCAGTGTATCGGGGGCCGTCGCCGGGGCGCCCCCGGCAACACCGAGGTCTGCCACCCGCGCCCGGAACGACGGAGTGATGACCACCAGCACCGTGGTGATGCCGACCAGCAGGGCTCCGACGCCGATCGCATTGAACAGCATGCCGACCGGGTGCGCCAGCAGACCGTAGGCGACGGTTCCGAGCGGCTGCAAACCCGCGAAGATGGTGGCGTAGATGCCGAGCAGCCTGCCGCGCAGCCGCGGGTCGGTGTCGGTCTGCAGCAGCGTCGTCATCGACGTGCTCACCGCAACGAACGCGAAGCTGATCCCCACCAGGGCGGGCAGCGTGATCACGAGCATCGTTCCGTGGGCAACCGCGAACAGGCTGCCCGCGTACACGATCCCGCCGACGAGCATCAGCTGGAGGCGTCCCGCGCCTCGGCCCATCGACGCGATGGCCAGGCCACCGACCAGGCCTCCGATGCCTCCGACGCTGTACATGATGCCCAGCGCCTGCGGGCCGACATGCAGTTGCGTTTTCGCCAGAACGGGCAGGAACGGCATGTAGGAGACCCCGCAGAAGGCGAGGACCGACGCGACGATCACCACGCCGCGCACAAGCGGATCAGCTGCGGCGGCTCGGAGGCCGCTGACCAGCTCCCCCCAGGCGGTGATACCCGCCTGCCTCGGGAGCGGCGCAACGTCGGGAATCACCGATACCAGCACGAGGATCGGCGCGAGGTAGGCGACCGCCAGAAAGCCGAAGCACACCGCCGGGCCCGCGAATCCGATGAGCAGGCCCGCAACCGACGGACCGACGATTCGGGTGGCGCTCATCGCCGCCGCGCCGAGCGCGACCGCGTTGACAACCAGGTGGCGCTCGACGAGGTCCGCCACCAGGGCCTGGCGCGTGGGCAGGTCCGCAGCGTCGGTCGCGCCGAAGACGATCGCAACCACGAGGATCGCGGCGAAGCTCGCATGGTTGGTCGCCACCAGCAGGGCGAGCGAGCCCGCGCTCAGCCCGAGCAGCGACTGGGTGACCAGCAGGATCCTTCTTCGAGGCAGACGATCGGCGAGGACGCCGCCCGCCAGTGACAGGATCACCGATGGAATCCCGTCGGCGGCTGCCACAACCGCGACGGCTGTTGTGCTCCCGGTGCGCTGATACACGAGGTAGCCGAGCGCCACGATCTGCATCCACGTGCCGAGCAGGGTCGGCCACTGGGCGGCCCAATACCAGCGGAATGGCCGCACCCGCAGCGCGGGCGGCGGCCATCTGCCCTCTCGAGTCCCCGGCGGCCTAGGCGTCGCGTTCATCTTCCGGCGACATGGGCACGCTCGTCGGTGACGTCTGGCATCTCAACCGAAACGCTAGGGTAGTCCACATGGTCGGGAAGCTGAACCCGCCACAGCGCTTCGATGATGGCGACGGCGCGCCCATTGAGATGCGGCGGAGCCGGCCGACGGCGATTGCCGCCGGCATTGCAGCGCTGGTCGTGGCCGGCGGCGCCGCGGGCTTCGTCGTGAGCAGTCTCATACCGGGCGGTGGCGTGAGTCAGGCGGGGCGCGCGATCGTGGCCCTGACGACGACTCTCGACAGCGGCGCAACCGTGTCCGGCACCGGTGTGATTCTCAGCGCGACGGGCGAGGTGGTCACCAGCTACAGCGTTGTCAACGGCGCGGTGAGCATCGCCGCCGAGCTGACCGGGAGCGCGTCGCGGCTCGCGGCCACCACCTTCGGCCTGAGTCCTGCCAACGGGCTGGCCGTCCTCCAGTTGCTGAACGCCACCGGTCTCCCCAGCGCGAGCATCGGCGCCTCCTCTCGGGTCGCGGTCGGCGATCACGTCACGGCCATCGGCAGGCCGGCGCGGGGCGCGATTCCGGCTGACAGTCAGGGTGCGGTGGTCGCGCTCGGCCAGACGATCGTCACTGCCGACCCGAACGGCGCGAGCCCCGAGACCCTCAAAGGACTGATCGCGTTCAACGCAACCCTCCCGAGCAACGGCGTCGGTGGCCCGCTTGTCGACACGTCGGGGAAGCTGATCGGGCTCGATGTCACCAACGTAGGTGGCGGGCAGGCGGCCGGCGAGGCATTCGCCATACCGATCGACCGCGTCATGACGATCGTTCACGACGTCAACACTCACACCGAGGCCCCCGACATTCTCCAGGGCCACGGCGCCTATCTCGGGATCGAGGTACGCGACAGCGCGACACCGCCGGGGGCCCGCATCGTCGCGGTCGGGCCGGGGACGCCCGCCCAAGTGGTCGGGATGGTTACAGATGACGTCATCGTTTCCGTCGATGGTGTCGGGGTTGACTCGGTGGTGGCGCTCAGGGACCAGCTGCAGCGACACCGCGGCGGTGACTACGTGGTCGTGGGTTGGACCGACCCGGCAGGCCATCGCCACACCGCCAGCGTGCAACTGGCCTCGGCCACTTTTACCTAGTTGGGGCTCCGCGACGTGGGCGCTGCAGACCGCCGGCCGCCTACGCGGCGACGGTGGAGTCACCCGACGCCGGCAGCGGCAGGTCATCGAGGAATGCGGCGATCAGCGCGCGCTGGCGGCGTGACAATTCCGGGCTCCACGCGTGGCCGGCCTGACGGATGACGTCGATGGCCACCGTCGAGATCCCTGCCACTGCGGCTTCGAGCCGGGGCACGTCGACGATCCGATCGTGCTCCGCAACGAGGATAAGGGTTGGATTCCCCGACCCGCGGACCTGGGCGAGATCGTCGCGACGCAGCACGTCGCGCAGCCACTCTCGAGCCGCTCGCGGGTCGGCGAGCAGCTGGTTCTGGAAGTTGACCGTGGCCGCGACCGGATCGACATCCTTGCCTTCGACCATGAATCGTTTGTAGATGTCGCTCAGCTTTCGCTGGTGGGACATCCACACGATGCCCGGGTAGACGAACGGCGCCAGCATGAATCCCACCTGCATGTGGAACCTGCGCCGCACCAGCGGCGGTGCGACCAGCGGGGTGTGCAGGATGAGGCGCCCAGCGTCCTCAGGACGGGCACGCTGCACGGCGAGTGCGATCGGCGTCCCGAGGCAGAGGCCTGCGACATCGAAATGGGCAACCCCGGCATCGGCCGCGGCGGTCAGCGCGGCACGGGCGAGTGCTGGCGCCGTATGACCGCCGGTAAGCGGCGCCGAGCGTCCAAATCCGGGGAGATCAGGCGCGATGATAGTGCGGCGCGAGAGCAGCACATCGAACCAGTCGGTGAAATTCTCAGCCGACCCGATGAACCCGTGGCACAGGAGCAGTGGCGGTCCGGACCCACCGGTCAGATAGCGCAGCGGCCTGCCCTCATGCTTCGTGAACCGCTCCTCGAGTCCGTTCACGATCGCAGTCACTCCGTGTCGATCTGCGCGCGCTGGAGGCGTCCGCTGTAATCGATGTAGATCGACTTCCACTCGCTGAACTCGTCGAGCACGTGGCCCCCGGCTTCGCGGTGGCCATTGCCGGTGTTGCGAGTTCCGCCGAACGGCAATTGGATCTCCGCACCGATCGTTGGGGCGTTGATGTAGACGATGCCCGAGTGCAATTCGTTGATCGCATGAAATGCTGTGCGCAGGTCGTTGGTGTACACGCTGAGACTGAGTCCGTACTGCGTTGAATTCGCTGCCGCGATCGCTTCCTCGACCGAGCCGACCGGCATGATCACCGTGGTGGGGCCGAAGATCTCCTCCTGCGCGATCCGCATCGATGGTTTCACGTCAGCGAACACCGTGGGACGGTAGAACCACCCGTTGGCGAGGTCGCCGCTGGTGGCGATCTCCCCTCCGAGAAGGAGCGACGCGCCCTCACCCCGGCCGATGTCGGTGTACGAGTGGATTCGCCGGAGCTGGGTCTCGTTGATGACCGGGCCGACGTCGACCTTCGAGTCGAGGCCATCTCCAAGGCGCAGGCTCGCCGCACGCTCGACCAGTTGCGATGTGAAGCCGTCGAGCGCTCCCCGCTCGACGATGAGGCGTGACGATGCGGTGCACCGCTGACCCGAGGTCCCGAACGCTCCCCAGAGCGCGCCGTCGACGGCGAGCGGGATGTCGGCGTCGTTGAGCACCACTATCGCGTTCTTGCCGCCGAGCTCGAGTGAGCACTTCTTGAGCAGCCTGCCGCAGGTCTCCGACACGATTCGACCGGTGTCGACGCTGCCGGTGAAGTAGATCGCCGCGATGTCAGGGTGCTCGACCAGCGCCGCACCCGCCTCCTCGCCAAAGCCGAACACCACATTGACGACGCCGGCGGGCAGGCCCGCCGCCTCCAGCATCTCGACGAACCGGAGTGCGCAGAGAGGTGTGTCCTCGGCGGGTTTGAGAACCACCGCATTGCCCGCCATCACCGCCGGGAAGATCTTCCACGAGGGGATCGCCATCGGAAAGTTCCAGGGTGTGATGCACCCGACGACGCCGAACGGCTGACGCATGGTCATCGCCCACTTGTCGCGCAGCTCACTCGGCACCGTCTCGCCAAAGGCGCGGCGACCCTCACCGGCGATGAACTTGCCCATGTCGATGGCTTCCTGCACGTCGCCGCGGGCTTCGGTGAGCACCTTGCCCATCTCGCGCGTCATCAGACGCGCAAGTTCCTCCTTGTGCTCCTCCATCAACTCCGCGGCGCGCAGGATGATCGCCGCGCGGGCCGGCCATGGAGTACGGCGCCAGCCGTCGAACGCGCCCCGCGCAACCTTGACCGCAGCGTCCACATCGGCCGCGTCACTGCGAGGGAACACCCCGACCACGTCGTCCTTGTGCGCCGGGTTGCATGACTCGAAGGTACGGCCTGCCGCTGCGGCGCGGTACGCACCGCCGATCAGGTTGCCGGTCTCGACGAGCTCACTCACCGCCGTCACTTCGCAACCTCGTCGCGCATCGCCGCCTCGAGGATGTCCAGCCCGGCAGCGAGCTCGGCTTCCGGGATGGTGAGCGGCGGGATCAACCTGATCACATTTCCATCGATACCGCAGGAGAGCACGAGCAAACCCCGCTCGAGTGCGTTGGCCGCGATCCGGGTCACGAGCGCTGTCGCGGGAGCATCGCCCTGCATGAACTCGAGTCCGATCATCAGCCCGAGGCCGCGCACGTCGGCGAGCGCCGGCATCTCCAGCTGCCACCGCCGGGCGCGATCCATCACGCCGCGGCCGATGCGCTCCGCACGCTCGGGGATCCGCTCGCGTGTCAACGTCTGGATCACCGCGACCGCGGCCGCGCAGGCGACGGGGTTGCCGCCGTACGTCGACCCGTGCTCACCCTCGTTCCACGCTCGCATGACTCGGTTCCGGGCAATGATCGCGGCGATCGGCATGCCGTTGCCCAGCGCCTTGGCGACGCACATGATGTCGGGCTCGACGCCGGTGTGCTCGACCGCGAACATCCGACCGGTGCGGCCGAAGCCCGTCTGCACCTCGTCGGCGACGAGCAGGATCCCGTGCTCGTCACAGACCTTGCGCAGCATGGGCATGAACGAGGCCGGTGGAACGACGTAGCCACCCTCGCCCTGCACCGGTTCGACGACGATCGCCGCGACCGTCTCCGGCGACGTGGTGGTCGCGAACAGCAATTCCAGCTCGCGCTCAGCGAGGTCGCACAGAGCGCCGCTAGGGTGCGAGCAGTACCTGAAACAGTACGGGTAGCGAATGTGGTGCACCCCCGGCAGGAGCGGGCCCATGCCGCGCCGGTAGGTCGCCTTGCTCGCAGTCAGCGAAAGCGCTCCGTAGGTGCGCCCGTGGAAGCCGCCGACGAAGGCGATGATGTCGGTCCGTCCGGTCGATCGACGCGCGAGCTTGATGGCGCCTTCGATCGCCTCGGCGCCGGTGTTGTTGAGGAACACCTGGTCGAGGCTCGGTGGCGTGACCGATACGAGCGCCGCGGCGGCCTCGATCATCTGCGGATGAAATGCGGTGACCGAGGTATGCCAGAGACGGTCCACCTGCTCGTGCACCGCTGCGACAACAACTGGATGACGATGGCCGAGATTGGTGACGCCGATCCCGCACCCGAAGTCGAGAACATCGCGACCGTCGACGGTGTACAGATGTGCCCCCTCCGCGGTCTCGACAACGAGGTCCGAGTAGCGATGGTAGGCGCTCGATATCAGCTCCGCGTCGCGCTCTCGCCACGTCGCAGCATCGGCCGCAGCCAGCATGCCACTCACGAGCCGGAGGTTGCGGTCGCGGGCCCGGAAGGCGACGCTGCAGAGTGGCGAACGCCGACCCTGCCGAGAGCGAGGAAGCCTCCGAACATGATCGCGATCCCCGCCGCCTCGTAGACCCCGAGCACGTCGAGGTTGCCGATGCCCACGGTCTTCGCGGCCGAGAATCCGACGGCGATCGTCAGCGCGCCGGCTGTGAGCAGCACGTTGCAGATCACACGGTCGATGCCGGCACGGTCGCGGATGAAGCGGTACGCGGACCACGCCGACCCACCGACGAGCACGAGGGTCCCGATGATGTTCAGGAACACCACACCGATGAAGAGCAGCGACCCGTGTTGAATCGCATCACCGAGGACGCCCCTTGCGGTCGTCAGCCGCGCCGCATCGACGGGGATCACCGCAGCATCCACCGCGAGCACGAGGGTGACCACAAGAAGGACCACCGCGCAGCTCCAGGCCAGCCGGCGCGGCGCCAGCAGGAACACAGTACCGAGCGCGAGATAGATGACTCCGAGCACCCCGCCGAGCAGGTAGAAGCCGCGGAAGATGGCGGGCGTCCAGCCGCCGGTCTCGCCCGCCGCCTGGAAAGCCGAAGCGCCGGCAAAGATAAGAAGACCGAGTGTCCATACCGCGAATGCAGGGCGTCGGCTCCGCAGAAACCTCAGGAAAACCACGACGCCGAACGCGGCACTCAACCCACTGGCAAGGGCAGCGAAGACCATGACAACGATCCTAGCGAGGTTGTGCGCCTCCTTGGAGCGCCCATTTGAGAGAGCCTCTGGTTCCAATGGGCGATTGACAACCCAACACGTTCGCGTGTACACAGGGGTCTTCACCAGCAATGCCTCGCAGAGAGAGGAGAACACAGCACATGGTCAAGCCCAAGAAAGGGTTGTTTTCGATTGGTACGATTGCCGCGCTTGGCGTCTTAGCAGCCTGCGGCACCTCGTCAAACACCCCGTCCTCGAGCGGCGCCGCTTCTGGTATCGCCGGCTGCAAGGGAACCATCACGGTGGCGACCGACCTGCCCCTGACCGGTGGCGACCGGACCGACGGACCGTTCCCGCAGTTGGCTGCCCAACTGGCCGTGACTCAGGCCAACGCGAATCACCTGCTCGGCGGCTGCACACTGAAATACATCAGCAAGGACGACTCTTCGGTCCTCAAGAACGGGCACGATCCGGCACAGGGCGCTCAGAACATTGCCGCGCTCGCCGCCGACGCCACGGTCATGGGGGTGATCGGGCCGTTCAACTCCTCGGTCGCGCTGGCCGAGATCCCCAAGGCGTCTCAGGCTCACCTCGCCTTGATCAGCCCGTCGAACACGAGCCCGTGCCTGACCGTCGTTGTCGCAGTTTGCAGCGACCCGACGATCAAGATCGACACGGCGTCGCTCTACCCAGGTCCGCACACGTACTTCCGGGTCATCGCGACCGATCTGCAGCAGAGCGAGATCCTTGCCCACATTGCCTCGAAGGTGCTCAACCTCACCAAGGCCTACGTGTTGGACGACCAAGAAGCGTACGGCCGCGGCCTCTCGCTCCTCTTCGCGAAGTTCTTCACCGCCGACGGCGGCACCGTCGTAGGGACAGCGAGCCTGCCAGGCACGACCACGACGTTTACAACCCAGGTCAGCCTCGCGAAGAGTGAGGGCGCCCAGTTCATCTTCTTCGGTGGCACGACGGGGAATGGCTGCGGACTGGTACGCCGTGACATGGGCTCTGCGGGGCTCAGCATTCCGCTCCTTGGCGGCGACGGCTGCGAGGACACCAAGTTCATCAGTGACGGCAACTCGGGCGCCAAGACGAGCGAGGCCGACGGCAGCTATGCAACCAGCGCTCCCGACGCCAGCAAGCTCTCGAGCTCGGCGGCGATGTTCTCGCAGTACGCCGCGGCGTATGCGAGCATGGCTGCACCGTACAACGACGGGAAGAAGGAGCCCTACACCGCGTACGGCTACGACGCGATGAACATCCTGCTCGCGGCCATCCGGTCGGTAATCGTCTCCAATAACGGTCAGCCGCTGGCGGACCCGCAGGCGTTCCGCGATGCCGTGGTCACCGCACTGCGCGCGACGCAATATGACGGCGCACTTGGACACACCGCCTTCGACACCAACGGCGACACGACCAACACCGGGTTCACGCTATACAAGGTCACGAGCGGCGCCTGGGCCGCCGTCAACACCTTCGCGGTGGACACCAGCGGCAACGTGACGGTCAAGAGCTGATCGACATGTGACAATTAGGGGAGAGCGCCCGGCGCTCTCCCCTTTTTCGTGTTTCTGGGGGACGCAGATGACCGAGCAGAGCGGGACACCGGGAGTGCCTCCAGGGCGCGTCGGTAGCGCGGGCCGGGGCAGCTCTGCGATGCTCGTGGAGCAGGCTGGCCTCGGATCACGCCAGGCTCAGGCGGGCGGCGTTGTCAGCACCGTCGGCCCGATCTTCCGCACGGCGAATGGATGGGTCTCGAGGTATTTCGCGACCCTGCTGTTGATCATGATCGTGCTGGCGATCGCGGTCACCGGCGTGCAGCACGGTGCGACCCTCATGGGCGAGCAGATCAAGAACGCGCTCGTCCTCGGTGCCATCTACGCACTCATTGCCATTGGGTACACGATGGTCTACGGCATCATCGAACTGATCAACTTCGCCCATGGGGACGTCTTCACGGCTTCGGGTTTCTACGCTGTGTTGATAGCGAACCTGCTGCATCTTGATTCACTGGCGACGAGCAGCTTCGGCGGCCTGCTCCTCGCCCTCGCCATAATCTTTCCCCTGTCGATGCTCGTAGCGGGCCTCACCGGCGTGGTGATCGAATTCGTGGCCTATCGCCGTCTCCGGGACGCGCCCCGGCTTGCGCCGCTGATCACGGCGATCGGCGTCTCCTTCCTCATCGAGGGCATCATGCTGGTCCGTGCGGGACCCGACAACGTCGACACACACAAGGCTTCATGGATCAACGGGCAGGCCTTCACCATCGGCGGCGTCAGCATCGGGTACACAGACCTGTTCGTCATCGGCACGGCGCTCTTCCTGATGTTCGCACTGGGGGCATTCGTCCGCCGTACTCGGCTCGGCAAGGCGATGCGCTCGACCGCGCAGGACCGCACTGCTGCCCTGCTCTGCGGCATCAACATCAACCGCACCATCTCGGCGACGTTCTTCATAGGCTCGGCGCTCGCAGCAGCTGCCGCGATCATCTACAGCATCGATGAAGGCGTGATCAAGTGGAACATCGGCTTCCACTTTGGAATCATCGCTTTCACAGCGGCGGTCCTAGGCGGGATAGGCAACATTGTCGGCGCCGGCGTCGGCGGTTTTCTCATTGGCATGATCTACGTCTTCGGTGGGTCGATCTTCGGAGGCGAGTGGAGCGAGTCGCTGATCTTCGCGGTGCTGGTGCTCATCCTGACCTTCCGGCCGGTTGGCCTTTTCGGCGTCGAGGTGACCACCCGTGCGTGACCGCTTCGCTACTTTCCTCCGGTCCGAGCCAGCCAAGGGTCAGCGTACGCAGGGAACCACCGTCTTCTGGATCCTTTCAGCGACGTCCTCGAGTCTCCTGCTCGTGGGTTGGCTGTTGCCATGGTTTGTGAACGCCTACTCGGCCGGTATCGGGTTCAGCGCGCAGGACGCGCTGGTGTCGCCGCCCACCGGGGTCGGCACCATTCTCATCTACATCCTGGCTGTGACCATGGTTGTGCTGCTGCTGTCGCCGCTTGCCGAGGCGCTGGCTCCTCGTTTGCGTGGAAGGCGGTTGGGGCGCACGGCCGACAGAATCCGCCTGCTTGCAGCCCTCGCCGGACTTGTACTGACGGCCGTCGTCTGGCTGCTGGTCAGTGTCATTCAGGAGGAGCCGCTGTTCGGGAGTCTGGGCCCTGGCACATTCACCGACTCCGCAGTCTGGCTGACCATGTACGGGTACGCGCTTGCGGCGCTCGCGTACGGGGCACGAGCGTGGGTTGTGGGACGTCAGACCCTCGCGTTCGGAGTTGCGGTGCTGCCGTTTGGTCTATTCCTTCCGTTGATGTTCCACCAGGCGCCCGACTTCCTGCTCTGGGCCGCAGAATCCCTCGCGATCTACATGCTGCTCGCCCTCGGCCTCAATGTCGTGGTCGGATTCGCCGGGCTGCTCGACCTGGGGTACGCCGCATTCTTCGCCATCGGGGCCTACGCCTGCGCGTCATTCGCATCCCCCATTCACGGCATCCACCTCCCACTGTGGGTCCTCATCTTCGTCGGCGCAGCGATCGCCTCGACCTTCGGCGCGATCCTGGGCGCTCCGACGCTGCGTCTTCGCGGCGACTACCTGGCAATCGTCACCTTGGGCTTCGGCGAGATCATCCCCGACCTTGCGACCAACAACGTCTTCAACCTCACCGGCGGACCCAACGGGATCTCCGGGATCGATCAACCGCACTGGGGATTCCTCGACTTCAGCGCCAGCCCTCGATGGTATTATTGGTCGCTGCTTCTTGTGTCGATAGCGGTCATCGTGCTGTTTCGAAACATCGAGCGTTCGAGGGTCGGTAGAGCCTGGGTGGCGCTGCGCGAGGATGAGGTCGCCGCAGCCTCAACCGGCATCAACACGACGACGACCAAGCTGCTCGCCTTCGCGATCGGCGCGTCCGTGAGTGGTCTGGCCGGCGCCTTTTACGGCTCGATCGTCCAGATTGTTTCGCCTGACGACTTCAGCTTCTCGGTGTCGATCGCGGTGCTGAGCATCATCGTCCTCGGCGGCATCGGCAACATCGCCGGAGTCATCCTGGGGAGCTTCATCCTGACTTTCGTCATCTTCTGGGTGCTGCCGAACATGAACCAGTGGTCAACGACCGTGAGTCAGACGGTGCACGTCCCCGCGCTCGCGAATATCGACTTCACGTCATTCACGTACATCATCTACGGCGCCGCGCTCATTCTCATGATGCTCTTACGACCGGGAGGACTACTCCCAAGCCGCGCCCGCCGCATCGAGTTGGAGAGCACCGTCGAAGGCGAATCGCTGGCCGCAGTCCAGGGAGTTGCCTGAGTGGCGTTGCTCGAGCTCGACAGCGTGACCAAGCGATTCGGCGGGCTGCTCGCCGTGTCTGACGTGAGCTTCACACTCGACACCGGCGAGATTCTCTCGATGATCGGGCCCAACGGCGCGGGCAAGACCACCGCTTTCAACTGCGTGACCGGGCTGTTCCCGATCACCTCGGGGGCGATCCGGCTTGATGGCTCGTCGATAGCCGGCACCCCGCCGCACCGGATCGCCAAGCTCGGTATTGCCCGCACTTTTCAAAACATCCGCCTCTTCGCCTTCATGACGGCAGTCGACAACGTGATGGTCGGGGCGCACTGGTGGATGAAGGAGCGCGTCTGGGATGGCGCGTTCAACACGCGGCGGGCGCGCAGAGAGGAACGTGCGGTTGAGCAACGCGCGCTCGAGCTCCTCGACCTGCTTGGACTGTCGCGCTACGCCGGGTCTTACGCACGCGAAATGCCATACGGCCTGCAGCGCCGGCTCGAGATCGCCCGAGCACTCGCCACCCAGCCGCGACTGCTGCTGCTCGACGAGCCCGCCGCGGGCCTCAACACGCAGGAGAAGACGGAGTTGATGGCACTCATCTCCCGCTTGCGCGATGAGGGGCTGACGATCCTGCTCATCGAGCACGACATGCGCCTCGTCATGGAGGTGAGCCAACGCATCGTCGTGCTGGACCACGGAGAGAAGATCGCCGAGGGCAGCCCAGCCGACGTCCGCCTGAACCCGCGGGTCATCGAGGCGTATCTGGGTACCGGCGCCAGCGAAGAGATGCGTACGGCGTGACCACAAATGGCGTGAGCGTTAACGGCGAGCAAGGGGCGACGTCCACGTTGGGCGCCGACACAGGGAACGTCATCGAGCTGCGAGAGATCGACGTCTTCTACGGGCGTGTCAATGCGCTGCGCAAGGTCTCGCTCGAAGTGCGCGAAGGCGAGATTGTTGCGCTCATCGGCAGCAACGGCGCCGGCAAGACGACGACACTCCGCACCATCAGCGGCCTGATCGCACCGCGAAGCGGGGAGGTGCGCCTCTTCGGCAACGCCGTTCGCGGTGTCGGAGCAGAGCACATTGCAAGGCTGGGTGTCGGGCATGCGCCGGAGGGCCGCCGCCTCTTTTCCCGGATGACGGTTCGCGAGAACCTCGACATGGGTGCCTACAGCCGCAACGACAAAGCGGGGATCCGCAGCGACCTCGATCGGGTATTCACCTTGTTCCCTCGGCTTCGCGAGCGCTCGTCGCAGCTCGCCGGTAGCTTGAGCGGCGGCGAGCAGCAGATGGTCGCCATCGGTCGTGCGCTGATGAGCGCGCCCAAGGTGCTGCTCCTGGATGAGCCCTCGCTCGGTCTTGCCCCGATCCTCGTCGATGCGATCTTCGAGGTGATCCGCGAGATCAACTCCAAGGGCACCACCATCCTGCTCATCGAGCAGAACGCACTCCTCGCGCTGAAGACCGCATCGAGAGGCTACGTGCTGGAGACCGGGAGCGTCGCGCTCTCAGGGCCCTCTGAAGACCTGATCGCGTCCCCGGATATCCAGCGAGCCTATCTGGGTATGTAACGTTTCACGTGAAGGGAACCCGACCCGACGCCGACCACGTCTTAAGGAAGTGATGACACCGACCGGCGAGACCTTTCCGCCAGCCGCGACGGCAGGCGCCGCGCTCGACACCACAGCGCAGCCGTCCGAGGCGCCCGCTCGCGATGTCGTCGGCTGGACGATGGAACCAGAGTTCCGGCACAGCCGGCGGCTATCCTCGGATGTGACCCGCAAGGTGCTCGCCACTGCGCTCGGCCTCAGTCCGGAGACCCTCGCCGGACTCGACGCCGCGGCCCTGCGCACGGCGCTCGACCGGCTACGCGCCATGGCACGGTTCACCCAGAAGCTCGCCGAGACGGCGGCTACCGACGACCTCACCGGAGGGTTGCGCCGGAGCGCGGGGCTGGCTGCGCTGCAGCGTGACATCGACAGGTCGCGCCGAGTCGGCGGCAAGGGCATCGTGGTGGCCTTCCTCGACGTCGACGATCTCAAGCAGGTCAACGACACCGAGGGTCATGCTGCCGGAGATCGCATGCTCGTCGACGTCGTCGCCGCCATCCGGAAGCGCGTCCGCTCGTATGACCTGGTGATGCGGTATGGCGGCGACGAGTTCGTCTGCGCGCTGGTGGACGAGTCGGTGGCTGATGCGGAGCGAACGCTCGCCGATATCCGCCGTCAGTACGCGACCCGAACTCACGGCCACTCAGTGAGCATCGGCATCGCGGAGGTCATCGCGGACGACACCGCGGAGTCGGCTGTGGCGAGAGCCGACGCAGCGCTCATCGCGAAGCGGCGCAAGCTCGAGGTGTAGTCGGGACACCGTTTCGACCGGACATGACGCAGGCGGGGTTTCACAGGATTCGGGGCTCACCACTCCGGGTACGCTCGTAGGTAAGGAGCCTGGACGATGGCGATAGACGTGGTCGGCAAGCTGGCGAGAGTGACCGCCGACATCACCCCGGGACACCTCGGCGAGGTGGTCATCGAGGTCCGGGCAGGCACCGAACGCTTTCTCGCGCGCGCCTCTGACAAGACATCGACGATCACAAAGCATTCCCAGGTCCTTGTGGTGGGTAGCCTGGGCGGTCGCACCGTTGAGGTGGCGCCGACAGACACCATGAGGTTGCCGCGATGACGACGCTCGCCTACGTGCTGTTGGGAATCATCCTCGGTGCGCTGCTGCTCATCGTGCTGTTCTTCCGGGCGGCGTGGCGCGTCGCCGAACCGGACGAGGCACTGATCATCTCGGGGTTCCGCAGCAGCCAGCGACCCGAGAGCGTCGGCGAAAGCATGGGATTCCGGATCGTCACCGGCCGTGGACGGCTCGTGGCGCCGGGGATCACCAAGGTGCGCCGCCTCTCGCTGGAGGCGCACGAGAGTGAGATAGGCGTTCCCTGCGTCTCGCAGCAGAAGATCCGTGTGGACCTTCGCGGTGTGATCGTCTACAAGGTGGGCGACGACTACCGCTCGATCGCCAACGCCGCCCGGCGCTTCCTCGACCGCCCCGCGCAGGAGCTCGAGACCAAGGTGCAGAACGTTTTCGTCGGCCACCTCCGCGCCATCGCCGGCTCGATGACCGTCGAGGACATGATCAGCGACCAGGACAAGTTCGCCCAGCAGGTGCGCGATCGCTGCTCGCAGGAGATGGAGTCGTTCGGCCTGGTCATCGACAGCTTCCAGATCCAGTCGATCACCAGCCCATCGAACTACATCGAGAACCTCGCGGCGCCGCACCAGGCGGAGGTCGAGCGCAACGCCCGGATCGCGCGCGCCAATGCTGAGCGCGACGCGGTCGGTCAGGAGCAGATCGCCCAGGCCCAGATGGCACAGTCGCAGCGCGACACCAACATCAAGAAGGCCGGGTATCAGGCCGAGGTCGATACCGCGACCCAGCTCGCGGGGCAGCAGGGGCCGCTCTCCGAAGCGAGGGCCCACCAGGCGGTGGTGACCGAGCAGACACGGGTCGCCGAGTTGCAGGCGGAGCAGAAGGAGCAGCAGCTCCAGGTCGACGTGCGCCGCCCGGCGGACGCCGAGGCGTACCGGCAGACCACGCTCGCCGCCGCCGGACGCGACGTGCGCATCCGCCAGGCGGAAGCCGAGGCACAGGAGGTTCGCCTTCGCGCCGAGGCGGTTGCCACCCAGACCAAGGTCCAGGCGGAGGCACAGGCTTCCGCGCTCAAGATGCAGGCGACCGCCCAGGCGGACGCCACCCGGCTCACCGGCCAGGCCGAGGCCGACGCCATCAAGGCCAGGGGCCTCGCCGAAGCGGACGCCATCCGCGCTCGCATGGAGGCCGAGGCCTCGGGCATCGAGCGGCGGGCCGCGGCGTTGAGCCAGAACCAGGAGGCGGTGATCGCGCAACAGATCGCGGAGAAGCTCCCCGAGATCGTCGCCGCCGCAGCAGCACCGTTCGAGCACGTCGACCAGTTCACCGTGCTGAACGGCGCACAGGGCGTGACCGGCGCGCTCGCCGAGATCATCCAGCAGGCCGGGGCGCTCACCGGCATGGCCCGCCAGTCACTGATGCCCGCGCTCACGCGGGCGAGCGCATCCCCTGAACCGGCGCATCCGAACGGCTCGGGAAATGGAAATGGCGCGACATATCCGAACGGCGATGGACGCGGACGGCGCAGAAGGCAGACTCCTGTCACGATCACAAATCCGACCCCTGTAGGTACCGGACCAACTCAGGAGCACGCCACTCAGTGACCACAGACAACCCCGAGACGGCGGCAGATTCGGGCACAGTCTCCCTGTCACTCTCCGCGCCCGAGGCCGCGACCACGGTGGCGCCTGCGGAAGCAGAGCGCGAGGTGAGCATCGATCCGCAGGCCGCCAAACGCATCGATGCCATGGTGGCCACCTTCATCGGCGGGCTGCGGGCGATCGACGTCCACGGCGAGGACTACCGGCGCCGGGTCGACGACATCGACAGCCTCGCCGACCGCGAGATCCGCACCACCTCGGATATGAGCAACCGCCTGCTCGACCGCCCGACCCGGGCTATGAGCGGGCTCGGCCAGGGCGATGCCCCCATCGCCAAAAGCCTGCTCGACCTGCGCAGATCGGTCGAGGAGTTGAACCCGGCAAGGCACGATCTGACTCAGGGTGGCCCCCGCAAGCTGCTCGGAGTCATCCCGTTCGGCGATCGGGTTCGCGCGTATTTCGCCAAGTACCAGAGATCCCAGAGTCATATCGAGGGCATCGTCGGAGCGCTGCGCGAGGGTGGCGGCGAGCTCGAGCGAGATAACGCCGCGATCGCCCAGGAACAGAAAGCGCTGTGGTCGCAGACGGAGACACTCCGCCAGTACGCCTACATGGCGGAGAAGCTCGACGGCGGGCTCGAGGCGCAGATCAACCACGTGGCCATCGGCGACCCGGAGCGCGCCAAGGTGCTCCAGGAGGACATCCTCTACCCCGTCCGCCGGCGCCGTCAGGAGATCCTGACCCAGCTCGCGGTAGCGGTCCAGGGCTACGCGGCCCTCCGCGTGGTCGAGGTGAACAATCGCGAGCTGGTCCGCGCCGTCCGGACCGCCACGACCACGACGGTCGCAGCCCTGCGCACGGCGGTGATGGTTGCGCAGGCTGTCACCAACCAGCGGCTGGTGAGCGACCAGGTCAAGGCGGTGAACGAGACCACCAGCGCGATGATCGAGAGCACCTCATCCGTGTTGCGCGAGCAGACCGCCACCGTCGAGGAGCAGGCGGCAAGCCCGGGCATCGACATGGGTTCCCTGCAGCGAGCCTGGGACAACGTGTTCGCTGCGCTCGACCAGATCGATACCTACAAGTTGCGCGCCCTCGAGGCGATGAAGATCACAGTGCGCGACCTCTCCGACCAGGTCGAGCGCTCGCATGTGCAGGTTGATCGCCTCCATTCGGCGGACGCGACACCGCCCCGGGTCCCTTCGTCCGGACAGAGCCTCCGCCTCTCCTGACGCGCCCAGATCCTCAGAGGCGACCGACGCCGATCCAGACCATCCCGGCGACGGCGGCAACCAGGAACACCGCGTACTCCGCGATCAGCTCGCGACTCCGGGACTGCCCGCCCAGGGCGCCTGCCGCGCCGCGGACGCCATACCAAAGCACCAGCAGGATCGCCGCACGCAGCCCGAGGTAGGTGGTGCTGGCGCCCACGGCCGCCGCTGCCGCCACTACCAGCGCTCCCACCACGAGCGCTGAAACAATGGTCCAGCGGATCGGCAGGTGCTCGGTGCGGAGTCCGTCGAGGCTGACGAGCACCACCGCCGCGAAGACGGCTCCGAGGCGGAGTTGCGGCGACAGGGTCGGCGATACGCCACCGAGCAACACCGGTGCCAGAACCGCTATGCCGGAGACGTCCCTCACCAGCCGGGTAACCCATCCCTCTTTCCCCAGGGCACGCCGCCCCGCCAGCCGGGGCACGCCACCGATGACGACCGCCGCGATCACACCACTGGCGATCCGGATGGGGAGTGGCAGCACCGCTATCGCCAGGAGCGTGCCGAACGACACCACGGCCGCCATGGGGAGCGCGGTCCCGACCGGGCCTGGGCGCGACTCGGGCGGATAGATAAGAAAGTCGTAGACCACGAGGAAGAGCCCGGTGAACAGCGCGAGCGCAGCGACGCTCAGCGCGCTCCGGTTGAGCCCGACAACCTCGGGACGGAGAAGCACCTCGGCGGCGGCGACGGCGATTCCGAACGCCGTGTGCACCATCGGGAGCGGGATCTCCGCGAGCGCTCGCACCTCGCCGGGGATCCCCAGGGCGCTGCGCGCCTGGTCGGCGAGATACCCGTGACCTCGACGGCGAAAGCCTGTTCGATTATCCACGCCGGCCTGTGGAAACGGTGGAGAACTCGGCATCGCCTGGATCAGGGAACCGTCGTGCCGGCCCGTCCGTAGCTGTCCTCCAGCCGGACGACGTCATCGATCTCGGGCGAGGACACCTCGATCAACTCGGTGTCCTCAACTGCCACGAAGCGGTGCCGGCGCCCGGCGCGCACGTGCGCGCTCATGCCGGGCGTCAGCCGGTGGGTTTCCAGGACCCCGCCGTCGTCCTCGAGCTGCAGATCCATGAGCCCGGATCCAACGTAGATCCACTCGTCTTTCTGCACGTGGTACTGGAGGCTCAGCGACTGTCTTGCGTTGATGTGGAGAAGCTTTCCGAGGTAGCGGTCGGTGATCGCCCAGCGGAGCTCGAAGCCCCAAGGTTTGTCCACTCGGCCGGAGCCCGCGGCATGGATGCAGCCAGACGTGCCGAGCCCGCTCACTCGCTCGCGCCTACCGCGACACGACCCGAGACGCCGCTGTGATGCTCGAGCGCAGTGATCAGTTCCTCAACCCGATCGTGGGTGGTCGCCTCGGCGTAGACGCGCATCAGCGGTTCAGTGCCACTCATGCGCATGAGCACCCACGACCCGTCGTCCATATAAAACTTGAATCCGTCGTCGGTACGCGTGCGCACCACTCTGCTCCCCGCGAGCGTGACCGGCTCATCCTGCTCCATGCGAGCGTAGACCTGCGTCTTGCGCCCGTCATAGCCGTCGCGTGGAAAGCGGATGTCGTGCCGGTCGTACGCGTGCGGGCCGACGAGATCTTCGAGATGCTGGAGGATCCCTGAAAGCGGCAGGCCATAGTCGACGATCATCGCGGCCATCATCAGGCCGGAGAGGATACCGTCGCGCTCGGGGATATGCCCCCGAAAGGCGAACCCCCCCGACTCCTCGCCGCCCAGGATCGCGTCGGTCTCCATCATCTTGGTACCGATGTACTTGAACCCCACGGGCATCTCGTGGACCGTGACCCCGAAACGCTTGCCGAGAGCATCGATCATGCCCGATGTCGTGATCGAGCGAACGATGTCGCCGCGGAGGCCGCGCTTCTCAAGGAGGTACAACGCGAAGAGCGCCATCACCTGCAACTGATTGACGTACCGGCCCCGCTCATCGATGATCCCCACCCGGTCCGCGTCGCCGTCGTTGGCTATGCCCAGATCGAACGCTCCCGATGCCATCCGCTGCATCGCCTCCGGCATGTAGCGGTCGATAGGCTCCGGATGCATGCCCCCGAATCCGGGGTTGCGCTCGCCATGCAACTCCTCGACGGTGGTGGAACCGCCAGTGAGTGCGCGCGCGATGAGACCGGCGCCGGCCCCATACATGGCTTCGTGAAGCACCCGCAACCCATGGCTTCGCAGTGCGCCGAGATCGACCATCCTGCCGAGTTGCTCGAAGAAGTCAGGCAGGGGGTCGACGAGCTGGAGGCGGCCTGTCGCGAGCGCTTCGCCGTAGGTCATCTCGGTGACCCCCGTTTCGAGCGCCTCGGCCGTATGGCGTTCGATCTCGGCGACGACTTCCGGTGGTGCCGATCCACCGAAGTCCGGCTTGTACTTGATGCCATTGAACTCGGCGGAGTTGTGGCTTGCCGTGACCACAACTCCGCCCGCGGCCCCGTGCCGGGTGATCGCCCAGGAAACCGCGGGTGTGGGCGTGACTCGATCGAGGAGCACGACGCGCTGCCCGTTGGCGACGAGGACGCGCGCCACTTCGCGCGCGAAGAGTTCGGCGCAGTAGCGCGAGTCGTGACCGACAACCACCGGGCGAGGTTCTGTGCCGAGATATGCAGCCACCCCCTGGGCGACGGCGCGCACGTTCGCATAGGTGAAGTCATCCGCGACCACGGCTCGCCATCCGTCGGTCCCGAACCTGATCGGGTTCGGCGTCATCGGGCACATTCTAAGCGCCCGGACAATCCCCTCCCCGGACTCACCTGATCAGAGGACGTCGTCGTGCCCGGCCGCCTTGAGCTGGTCGACGACCTCTTTGACCAGTTGCGACCGGGTGGCGGGCACGATGAGCAGCGCGTCCGGCGTGTCCACCACAACCAGCCCGTCAACACCTGCGACTGCCACGACCCTTCCCGAGCGAGCCACGACGGTGCAGCCTCGAGAGGCGGTGACGACCACGTCGCCTTCGACCATGTTCCCAGTCTCATCGAACTCGCCGTCCGCAACCCGGGCGTTGCGGACATCCGACCAAGACCCGAGATCGGACCAGGCGAACGAAGCCCGCACCACGGTGAGGCGTCGGGTCCGTTCGAGGACGAGCGGCTCGACAGCCCGAGTTTGTTGAGCGGCGTACAGTCGCGCCGCTGCGGCGTCATCGCCCCGTGCCCGGGCGTCGACGACCTCCCTGAGCGCCGACCCGAGGTCCGCGTCGGCGGCCTGCAGTTCATCGAGAAAGCGCCGCGCTGTCCAGGCGAAGAGCCCGAGGTTCCAGAGGTGGCGGCCGCCCTCGAGGTATTCCTGGGCGAGCGCCGCCGAGGGCTTCTCCTTGAACCCTGTGGCCGCGAACGCCGGAAGCTCGGCGGCGGCGGCAGCGGTCGCCGCGGCGCTCCCCGGTGGTGGCCGCCACAGATGCGGGTCGCGCGGATCGCCGAGCTCGATGTAGCCGAAGCCGGTGACCGGAGCCGCTGGGACCAGCCCGACCGTGGCGAGTCCATCGGTGCTCGCGGCCCACCCAGCCGAGGCCAGCACCGCGGCGCGATAGGCGTCGGCGTCGCTGACCCGGTGGTCGGCGTGGACGCTGGCGATGAGCGCGTCCGGATCGTCGCGGGCGATCAGGCCGACCGCGAGGGCAAGCGCCGGACCGGTCCCACGGGGTTCTGGCTCCGCGATGATCGCGTCATCCCGCAGCCCGAGACCGTTCAGCGTCGAACGGCAACCGTCCGCCTGACCCGCCGCAGTGATGACGTGGACGCTGTCACCGAGGCCGATGACGCGTTCCAGGGTCGCCCGCAACAGCGTTTCCCCTCCTGGGGCCAGCGGCAGGAGGTGCTTCGGCGTCGACCTCCGGCTCAGTGGCCACAGGCGGGTGCCGCTGCCGCCCGCGAGTACCAGGATGTGGAGACCCACGCGCCGGCGTCCCGAACTCCGAAGGCGGCTAGGCCGTGGCGGCCGCGAGGAGCGGCTCGGTGCCCGCGTCCTCCGCCCACTGCTGAGCGAGGTTGATGCGCTCCCACGGGAGGTCGAGGTCGCTGCGCCCGAAGTGGCCGTACGAGGCTACCTGGCGATAGATCGGCTGACGCAGTTCGAGCGCGCTCATGATCCCGAAGGGCGATAGATCGATGTACTCGTCGATCAGCGACGCGATCGTATCAGTGGGCACCTTCTCGGTCCCGAAGGTTTCGACGAACACCGATACCGGTTTGGCGACCCCGATCGCATAGGCGACCTGGATCTCGCATTTCGTCGCCAGGCCGGCCGCTACCGCGTTCTTGGCCGCCCATCGCGCGCCGTAAGCCGCGCTCCGATCGACCTTGGAGGGATCCTTGCCGCTGAACGCGCCGCCGCCATGGCGCGCGTAGCCGCCGTAGGTGTCGACGATGATCTTTCGTCCGGTGAGCCCTGCGTCGGCCATGGGACCGCCGATGACGAAGCGACCGGTCGGATTGACGTAGCGCTTGGTGCCGGCGTCGAGCCATTCGGCGGGAATCACCGCCTCGACGACATGGCGCTGGACGTCGTCGAAAATCTGCTCTTGGGTGACCTCCTCGCCGTGCTGGACGCTCACCAGAACCGTGTCCACACGCCGTGGGCGGCCGTTGCCGTCGTACTCGATGGTGACCTGGGTCTTGCCGTCGGGGCGGGCCCACCGGAGGGTGCCATCGCGGCGCGCCACCGCGAGCCTCCGGGCGAGTTGATGGGCCATCTGGATCGGCGCCGGCATCAACTCCGGCGTCTCATCACAGGCGAAGCCGAACATCATGCCCTGGTCACCGGCGCCCCCATGGTTGACCCCCAGCGAGATGTCCGGTGACTGCTCGTCGACCGACACCAGGACGCCGCAGGTCTCCCAGTCGATCCCGTACTTCGCCCGGGTGTAGCCGATCTCTTTGATGGTCTGGCGGACCAGGCCGGCGATGTCCACATAGGCCTGGGTCGTGATCTCGCCGAAGACGAGCACGGTGCCCGTGCTCAGCGCGGTTTCGCAAGCAACCCGGCCGAGGGGATCCTTGCTCAGGACGGCGTCGAGGACGGCGTCGCTGATCTGATCGGCGACCTTGTCGGGATGCCCTTCGGTGACCGACTCCGAGGTGAAGAGACGATGGCGAGGTGCGGGCATGGGAACGGCCTCCACCCTACCGGCAGCCACCGAGCCGCCCTGTGCGGCTCCGGCCTGCTCCTGTCCAGGGATCGGACGATCCTACCAGCGCGATCAGACGAGGCGGCCGTGACAGGTTTGTCCCTTGGCGAGCCCCGCCCATTCCGTGTACTGTTACCTGTAACTATCACCAACCCGGGCGCCGTATCACAACGCGCCGGACGGAGGAACAAGGCGCGTGTCGGTAGACCAGACTCTACGTTGCCGCGATTGCGGCGTCGACTTCATTTGGACTGAGGGCGAGCAGGACTTCTTTGCCTCTCGTGG
>Ga0209219_1000013_pt1 | contig 89709 bp, 86 predicted proteins | sample BlaSpr_A8_OM1_M1_FD_187973 | JGI IMG/M metagenome (GOLD analysis project Ga0209219, IMG submission 187973) | Forest soil microbial communities from Thunder Bay, Ontario, Canada - Black Spruce, Ontario site 2_A8_OM1_M1 (SPAdes) (version 2) | ecosystem: Environmental > Terrestrial > Soil > Boreal... | reverse complement strand
GTTCAGCCAGCTCGGACTCTCAGTTAGGGCCGACAGCATCGCAGTACCTCATCTGTGCCGGGATTGGGCAGGACAGCGCTGGGCGCTCTGCCTAGAACTGTGTCAGAGGCACGTGCAACTGTTCTTCGGCCGCCGCGCACAGATCGCGAGCGCCGGCTCTGTGCTTCGCGCCCTAAGGATCGCGGATTCGCGCGGACCGTCAGCCCATCTGTACTGCCTCATACAGCTTGACCGACCGGACTCTACGAAATCGCCGCTGCAATATCTCGACTCCCGGACGCTCGCACCCGATCTGGTATCCCGCACCCATCAGGCATGGCGCACAAGCTCAGACGGCTGAACTTGTGATGGAGAGCGTAGAGAATCGAGGGCATCGCCCCGTACGCTCTGACGAGGTGACCATCCTCGCCATTCCACCCGCCCTGGCCTCTGACGCCGACGAGTGCGTCGATGATGCGGGTACGGTGCGCCCAGCGTACCGAGACGTCCTTGAAGGATGGGCCGCGTCGACACGCTCGATGGAGGCCGCTCGCGCGACGACGCAACGGCACTTCACCGAACACGGCATCACCTTCGGGAGCCCCAACGGGAAGCCCGCGGCGATCTTTCCTTTCGATCCGATTCCAAGAGTCATCGAGTCCGACGAGTGGACCTTCCTGGAACGCGGCCTCGCCCAGCGCGCGATGGCGCTCGACGCCTTTGTCAGTGACTGTTACACGTCACAACGGGCACTTCGGAATGGAGCGGTCCCCGCACATCTCGTGTACAGCAGCAGCGGATACCTGCGAGACCTCGTCGGCGTGCGGCCACCACGCGCCACCTGGTGCCACATCGCCGGCATCGACGTCGTGAGGGTGAACGGGTCACTGCACATCCTCGAGGACAACGTGCGCTGCCCGTCAGGCATCGTGTATGCGCTGGAGGCGCGGGCCGCAATGACCGCTGCCGCTCCATCACTCATTGCGACCACGGGGGTTCGACCGCTCGACGAGTACCCCGAGCGCCTGCGTCGAATCCTCGAGCGCATCGCACCGAGGCCGTGGGACGCGTCCATCGTCGTGCTCACGCCCGGGCCGTACAACGCCGCCTACTACGAGCACCGTGTGCTCGCAGACCACATCGGCGCCGCGATCGCCACCGGGAGCGACCTCATCGTCCACGAGGACGAGGTGTGGCGTCGCACGCCAAGCGGGGAGCTGGCGCGGGTCGACGTCATCTACTCTCGAGTCAACGCGGAGTGGCTCGATCCACTTGTCTTTCGCCCGGATTCGCTGCTGGGCGCACCGGGAATCATTGACGCGTGGCGGCGAGGCAACGTCGCCATCGCCAACGCTCCGGGAACGGGGGTCGCCGACGACAAGGGTATCTATCCGTATGTCCCTGCCATGGTCCGCTACTACCTTGGCGAAGACCCGCTGATCGACAACATACCGACGTATGACCTGGAGAAGCCTGCGCAGCTCCAGCATGTGCTCTCCTCACTCGATCGCATGGTCCTCAAGCCGGTCGATGCGAGCGGCGGCTACGGCATCGAGTTCGGACATCTGCTGAGCGCTGCGCAACGTGAGGATCTCCGACGGAGAATCTGCGCGGAGCCACGTTCGTGGCTCGCCCAGGAAATGGTCCAACTGAGTAAAGCCGTGTGCCTGACCGAGGAGGGCACCTTCGAGGCGAGAGCAGTCGATCTTCGTCCATTCGTCCTCATCGACGAGCGGCCGTGGATCGTTCCTGGTGGGCTGACGCGCGTCGCCGCGGACACGCAGACGCTGGTCGTCAACTCTTCACAAGGGGGAGGAAGTAAGGACACGTGGGTGCTGGAACGCTGACGTACGCGGTGGAGCACACCACCACCCTGCGCTACTCGGACACGGTGATTCGGTCATACAACGAGGTGCGTCTGCGGCCTCCGGATCGAGGCACGCAGCGAACCCTGTCCTTCGCGCTGAGCAGTGACCCGATGACCGAGGCAGCAAGTCGAGTCGACTACTACGGCAACATCGTCCATCGGGTGGACGTGACCACGCGCCACCGAGCGCTGAGCCTGCGCGCTGACTGTGTTGTGCAGAACGAGCCGGTCCGCCTCCGCTCTCCAACGCGATGGGCTCCAGGTACTCTCCGACTCGATCCGCGCCTCGACTACGCCTTGGCCAGCCCGCGGGTGCCGCTGGGCCCGTCGACGCGAACGCTGCTCGACGAGTGGTGCGGCGACGATCGATCCTTCAACGCGCTGTTGCACGTGGCTGACCGGATACGTACCGAGTACCGGTACGACAAAGGGGCGACCACTGTCCAGAGCGGTATCGACGAACTCCTGGCCGGCGGCGGCGGGGTGTGCCAGGACTTCACGCACCTTTTTCTCGCGGTGGCGAGGCATGCCGGCTGGCCCGCACGCTACACGAGCGGTTACGTTGCGCCGAAGGATGACCAGAAGACGGTCGAGGGCCAGTCCCACGCTTGGGCGGAGGTGTGCGGCACCGATGGGCACTGGCTGGGGATCGATCCTACGCACGGCGGCCAGGTCGGGCAACACCACGTGCGGCTTGCGGTGGGTCGGGATTACGGGAGCGTGGCGCCGCACCACGGCCTGTTCTACGGTGACGCCGTCGCTGCGCCACCCGAGGTCTCGGTGCGTGTCACGCGTCTGGAGGGTCGAGTGTCTGAGCGGCCCGAGCGCGTGACCGAGATGATGTGGAACCAGCAGGCGGAGCAACAACAACAGTGGTCATCAGATCAGCCCGCTAGCGCTGCACCATTCCGAAAGTAGATCCGCGGCAGCGAGGTCCCAGCGGCAAGCGCCAGTCCGGCGCTCCCCAGCCCATTCGCCTGCTCAACCGCAGCCGCGGTGATCTCTTCCCCACCCTGCCTTCCGACCACGACGACCTCGTCACCGCGTTGTGCGTCAGGGACATCCGAGAGGTCGACACGAGCGTGTTCAAGCGACAGATTGCCGGCGAGACGGCAGCGCCGCCCCCGCACCAACACTTCTCCGCACGTGATCGCTCGCAACCCGTCGGCAATTCCTATGGGAATCACGCCGATGCGCGCAGGCTGCTCCTGACCCACCGGCGACTCTCGTATGAATTCCTGCCGCTCGACTGACTTCACCTGCAGCAGCGAGCTGGTGATTCGAAGGAGGGCACTGCGCAACCAGATGGGGCGGTCGTCGCGCCCGCGCGGAAGCAGGCCGTAGAGCAGGTGACCTGGGTCGACTGCGTTGAACCAGGGATGCGAGCCAATTCCCAGGGTTGCGCTGCTTTCCGCCAGCCGCAGCTCGGGGACGACACCGTCAGAGGCCAGGGCATCGACGACATCCTTGAACCGAGCCAGCTGCCACTCCATGTAGTCGGGAGACCCGACTCCGTGAAGATGGGTGGTGATTCCCATCAACCGAATTCCTGAAAGGGCGCTCACGGCCTTCACCAACGCCGCTGCCTGCTCGACACCGACTCCAAGCCGCTCCAATCCGACATCTACCTCGACGACCGCTTGCGTGGGTTGATGCTTCGACCCGCGAACTGCCTCGGCAGCGTCAATCTCCGCGACTGGGAACATCAGGCCCCACCGGCGACTGAACGCTCCTGCCTCCGGACCTGGCAGCATGCCGCCGTAGAGCAGGATCGGCAAGTCGATCCCGGCACGGCGGATCCGCAGCGCGTCCTCGGGATCACTCAATCCGAACCCGTCGGCACCACCTCTGGCGATCGCCTCAGCGACTCGAGGGAGCCCGAATCCATATGCATTCGCCTTGACCGCTCCGTAGATTTTCGTCGCCTGTCCAACCTCCTGCCGCAGCGACTGTACGTTGTGCGTGATCGCGTCGAGATCGACCTCGACAGCGTTCGGCCGGGGAGCGCGTGTGGAGCTGATCACATCAATCGGAGTGCGCTCGAATCAGCGCATTTGCGATCGCGAGATCCTCGATCGCCAAACCAACGGATTTGAAGACGGTGATCTCCTCTCCGGACGTTCGCCCAGGGCTGCCCCTGCACAGGCCGAACAGGTCGTCGACGACAAAGCCGGCCCCCACCGCGCCGTTCGAGATCGGCAAGAGCACATCTCCCGATTCCTCAAAGACCCGCGCGCGCTCCTCGACGAACCATCGACCTCGCCGCGCGGTGACATCGTCGAGCTCGCGCACGTCCGGGTGGTAGGAGCCGATCGCGTTGATGTGAGTTCCTGGCGACAGCATTGTTCCGTCGATGACCGGGGTTGCGGAGGTGGTGCACGTACAGACGATGTCGGCCTCGGCGACGTCCGCCGTATCGCCGCGGCACACCTCGACGTCGAGGGCGCGCCCGATCTCGATCAGACGGCCGGCCCTGGCGGCGTTCTCGTTGATGACTGTCACGTGGCTGATGGGTCGCACCGCAGCCATAGCCCTCAGATGCGCCGCGGCCTGAGCTCCCGCCCCGAAGATGACCAGCCGGCTGGCGTCTTCACGCGCCAGCATTCGCGTGGCCAGTGCCGACACAGCGCACGTGCGAAACGCGGTGAGTGCGGCGCCATCGATCAGCGCCAGAGGTGCTAAAGCGGTTCCGCCGAAGAACACGTATACGGCGCTCACCGAGGGCAGCCCGATCGCCAGGTTCGCGTTCCGGACGGTGACGACCTTAACGCCCGCGGAGGACGCGCCACTCTCGGGGTTGTGCACCGCGGTCATGACCAGAAGCTCACCGTCGGCGAAGGGCAGGTGTTGCCGTGCCGCTGGTGGCGGGCCGTGCTGACTGCTGAACATGGTCGCCAGCACGTCGGCCGCGGCGCCGATCGACAAGGTGCCCTCGATGTCGTCGGCACCGACCACGCGCAGATTCACGTCATTCCCTGCCCTACGCCATCGGCTCGAATTTAGGCAGGGCGATCCCGTCAGCGATCTTCTCGAAGACGGCGGTGACCTGCATGCCAATTTCGACGGCCTCGTGCGCACAACCGACAAGCGTCGTGATCATTTGCACACCCTCGCTCAAGTCCACCACCGCAAGAATGATGGGAACCTGGTCCGCAAATGCGGGATGGTTCGGCCGCCAGACGATGGCGAAGGAGTACACGGTGCCGCGGCCCGAGAGAGTCTCCCACTCGTACTCCGTGGAGAGACAGAATGGACACAGGATGCGCGGGTAGTAGATGAGCCGTTTGCAGCGGCGGCAGCGCTGCAGCACGAGCCTTCCCTCAATTCCGCCCGCGAAGAATGGACGATTCCACTCGAACAACGTGGGGGTTGGAATCCCGTGCGCCAGACGTTGCTGATGTATGGTCGTCGCGTGGTCAGAAATCGGCATGTCCTCCTGTCGGGTCAACGGCTCCGTCACACACGTGGCTACGCCGCCGTGTCCATCAAGCGGTGCGCCGCGTCGCGGTCGTGCCCCGAGCTCAGGAGCACGATGAGGCGGCAGCGAGCCTTGAGTCCGGCCAGGTCGGTGAGTGCGATTCCCAGCCGATCGAGGTCGGCCCCATAGCCCGCAACGCCGTCGTATAGCTTGCCCGACCTCCTTATCACACGGCCTGACGCGCATCGCGTGGTCAGCGCCACGACGGCTCCTCGCTCCATCACGTCCCGGAGCGCCCCAACCAGTGCCGGTGGAAGGCCGCCGGAGGTCATGCCCTGGACGATCAGGCCAGAGGCGCCGAGGTCGGCGACCGCGCCGATGACGTCACCGGTCATCCCCGCGTAGCACGTGAGCAGATCGACGCGCGCCAGAGGTGGATGCACCTGGTATCCCCCGGCCTCCCTGTGGGGTGTGCGCGTGACCATCACGCGATCGAGGTCCACCCGCCCAATCGGGCCATAGTCGAGGCTCTTGAAACCAGCCGTGGCGCTCGGATGAGTTTCCGCAACCTCTCGAGCCGCATGAATCTCGCCGTCGAACACGAGCACCGCGCCGGCGCCGACCACCTCGGAGGAGCCGGCAACCACGATTGCATCGCGCAGATTACGGTACCCGTCGTAGCCGGCCGACCCTGGGAATCGCTGCGCGCCGGTGAACACGACTGGCTTGGTGGAGTCGACGATGAGATCGACGAAGTAGACGGTCTCCTCGATAGTCGCGGTGCCGTGCGTCACGACGACTCCGTCGACGTCAGGCCGCGCGGCATGTCGCCGCACGGCGTCAGCGATGCGCATCATCTCGTCGGGCCCGATATGGGTGCTCGGCAGGTCCATCAGATCTTCGACCTCGACGGCCGGCATGGCGCCACCACCCTGGGGAAGCCCCGCGAGCAATTCCTCACCGCGGAGGTGCCGCAGCTCGGGCGCGCCCAACACCTGGGTGATGGTCCCGCCGGTGGTGATGACCGAGATGGACATCTACTCCGCTCGCCGTCTGCTCGTGGTCGGGCTCATGGGACGAGCTCGCTATCCCCGCGCACGATCTCGCCGGCGCGTCCCTCGGTGAAGCTCGCACCGATCTTTGCGGACAGGCCCGGTACCGCTAAGATGATCGCGATCCCGATGGCGAACCAGGCGAGAACAATGTACGGGAAGAACTGCGCCGGGGCAGGCGGCACCGGGTACACGTTCGAATAGAGGGTGTACCCGAGCATGATGATCGCCGCGACCGGAATCACGAACTGGACGGCACGCCAGATTCCAGACTTGGCGAAGAATCGGATCGCGGCGAATTGAGAGGCGATATAGACGACCAGCAGAGCGAGCACACCGATGGTTCCGAGGTCGCCAAACCCAGCGACGGCGTTGAGGCCGAGGAGCCGCAGGATCACGATGACCAGAGCCCCGATCGCGACGAGCGTCGCCACCGAGATGTATGGCGATCCGTGCTTGGGATGCACCGAGCTCAGTGAGCGGGGCCCGAATCCATCGCGGCTGATGGCAAAGAGCATTCGCGATGACGCCACCAGCAATCCAACCCCGGATGCGAATGCCGAGGCCATCGCCCCGAGATCGATGATTGCGGCCATGTACGTTCCAACGTAATTCTTCGCCACATCCGCGAGCGGAGTGGCGGAGGACGCAAAAGCAGTGACTCCCTTGGCATCGGTCCCGAAGCCCTCTGCTTGCATATAGATGACCAGGATGTAGAAGAGGCCCGTGAGGAGGACGGCCGCGGCCAGCGCACGCGGTATCGCACGACGCGGATTCTCGGTCTCCTCACCCAGGGTTGCAGCACCTTCAAATCCCGCGAACGACAGGAACCCAAACACGCTTGCGAGGCCAACCGCCGACACGCCGGCCGTGCCGATCTGGAAGGGCACCGTGCTGAGGCCGTGCGCTCCCCCGCGCCCGAGCACGATCGCCACGAGGATCAGGATGACCGCAACCGACACACCCTCGATCGCGAGGCTCGTGCGCGTTGATAGCTTGACAGATCGGTGCACGAGCACCCACATCACGCCCAGGAAGAACAGGGCCGGGATGACCCAGTCAACGCTGATCCCCAGCAAAGCGAGGAACGACTGCAGGAAGTCGGCGGAAAGGATCGCGACCGCAACTGCCAGGACCGCGTACGCACCCAGCAAGGCCCAGGCCGACAGGAACCCGAAGCGGGGGCCGAAGGAGCGTCCATTGAAGACGTACACCGAGCCGGCGTGGGCGTACTGCCGTCCGAACTCAATAAAGGAATAGGCCACCAAGGCAATGGCTACCGTGGCGCCAACAAATGCCAGTGCAGTCGCGGTGCCGTCGGTGGCGGCCGTCAGCGATCCGTTGAGGGCCATCGATCCGGTCGGCCCCATGATCGCCACCGACAGTGCCATGACCTCAAAAAAGCCGACGGTGCGCTTCAGCCGGCCAGAGCCTCGAGCCGGAGGCCCCTGGTCGCTCGTGTTGACTGCCATGCCTGCTACCTCCTCACCATTGCAGATCGCTCAGATCCCCTCGGTCTACTCAGCCGCAAGAATCACGGCCGATTGACACAGTCCTTTCACGTACCCGACCATGCCGAAGCCGCTCACCAGCGCTGTTCGCGGGTTGGACACCTGACGATCACCGGCTTCTCGCTGCAGCTGAATGACCGCCTCGGTGAGTCCGATCCCTCCCCCGCCCGCGCCACTCTGTCCGCAGGAGAGCTGGCCACCGCCGGTATTGATGGGCATGGTTCCAGTCAGCGAGATGTCGGTGTCCTCGACGAACTGCCCACCCTGACCGCGGCCGCAGAAGCCGAGACCTTCCAGCTGAATCAATTCCATGATCGGGTAGTCGTCGTAGAGCTGGACCATGTCGAGGTCGCTATGGCTCAGACCCGCCTGGTCGAACATCGAGGGCGCGAACTCGCGCCAGCCGGCATCGAGCAAGAGCAGCTTGTCAGTTCCGTAGTTGGTCCGCTCCCCGCCGGCGAGGATACGGATGATCGGCCGGTTCAGCGTTCTCGCGCGTTCGGCCGACGTCACGACTATTGCCTCACCGCCTCCGCACGGCAGCACGCAGTCGTAGAGCCTGATCGGATCACAGATCAATCGTGCATTGAGGTAGTCGTCCATCGTCATCGGCTCACGCAGCAGGGCGTTGGGATTGAGCCCGGCGTTCCGCCGCTGCGTGACCGCGAGCTTGCCAAGCTGTTCTCGCGTGGTGCCGTACTCGAAGCGGTGACGGCGCTCCAGCATTGCGAAGAGCCCGTTGGTCCCGCCCATGCCATAGGGGATGAGGTAGTCCCGCATGCCGCTGTTGAACTGATCCATCATCGAGTCGTGCGCGGATATCGAATACGCGTCCGCAGCTACTAGGACGACCGTCTCCGCTTCACCTGACTCGATCGCACGCGCGGCCCGCAAGAGCCCGATCACCTGGGCGGCCCCTCCGAACGTGCCGAGGTAGCCCCAGGTCAAGGTGAGTCCCATGTGCTCCGCGAGGGTCGCCGTGTTGTCCGGCGGAAGCATGAACGAGCACACCCCAAGACCATCCACGTCCTTGCCAGACAACCCGCAGCTGTCCAGCGCAAGCCGCACAGCCTCCACGCAGTATTGGAGCGTCGACCACTCAGTTCGCTTGTGATACGCGGTCTGCCCGTAGCCGACGATCACCGCGTCACCGTACGACCTCTGCGCACGAGGCGTGTACGTGATGGTCACTCAGACAATTCCTTGCGCTGCAAGCGATTCCCACTCCTCGTCGCTGAGCCCCACCTCATCGAGGAAGAAAGCGTGGCTGGCCTCGCCCTTGGTCCCCCCGGGATGGCGAATCTCACCGGGGGTGCGCGAGAACTTCGGGATAACCCCCTGCATGCGGATCTCGCCAAGATCTGCGTCAGGCACCGTGACGATCGCGTCCCGCGCCGCATAGTGCGGGTCCGAGAAGATACGTGCAACGTCGTACACCGGCCCGGCAACGACGTCGGCAGCCTCAAGGCGCTCCATCGCATCGGCGAGGGTGCGGTCCTCAAACCATTTCGCGACGATGTCATCGAGGACGTCGGCATTCTCGCATCGAGCTTCGTTAGTCGCGAAACGGGGATCGTCACTCATGCGTGAGTCGCCAATCGCCTCGGCGAGCCGCCGGTAGGTGCGCTGAGAGCCCGCTGATACCGCGACGTACTCACCGTCTGCGGTCCGGTAGGCGTTGCGCGGGGAATCCTCCGCCATGCGATTGCCCATGCGCCCTTTCACGAGGCCGAGCTGGTCGTAGCCGACGACCTGCGAGTCGAGCAGGCGGAACATCGATTCGAACAGGCTCACGTCGATCACCTGGCCGCGACCCGATCCGGCGACGTCCCGTTCGTACACAGCCATCAGCGCTGCCTGGGCGGCGAACATCCCAGCCAGCGAATCGACCAGCGGAAACGCCGACAGTGTCGGAGGTCCGTCGGGAAATCCGGTGAATGAAGGCACGCCACTCATGGCCTCGGCCACTGTCCCGTAGCCGGGTCGTCTCGAGTACGGGCCGGTTTGCCCGTATGCGCTGATTCGCACCAGGATCAGTCGAGGGTTGATCTCCGCGAGCACCTCGTAACCGAGACCCCAGCGCTCCAGCGTTCCGGGGCGGAAATTCTCGATGATCACGTCGAACTGGCTGACCAGGCGCCGGCACAACGTCTGACCGTCCGCCGTGCCGAGGTCGAGGGTGATCAATTCCTTGTTGCGATTGGTGACCTTCCACCAGAGCGGGACATCGCCCTTGCTCGGCGGCCACCGCCGGAGGTCGTCGCCGAGCACAGGGTGCTCGACCTTGACCACCCGCGCACCGAAATCCCCGAGCAGACACCCGGCGGTTGGCGCGGCGATCATGTTTCCCAGCTCGAGGACCCGCAGGCCGCTCAGCGGGCCCATACTTCTGCCTTCACGCTCTACGGCTCGCTCGGACGCCCGCTCGGGATGTAGCTGCCGCGGCCCTCCGGTCCGACCCAGGTGCCCTTCTCAACCAGGATGTTGCCACCCAGAATCGTCGTGGTTGGGTAGCCGGCGCAGCGCCATCCGTCCCACACACTGTAGTCACAGTCGGAATGCAACTCAGCCTGCCGGATCGTGTGTTCGGCCTTGGGATCGATGAGCACGATATCTGCATCGCTGCCGGGTGCGACCAGGCCCTTGCGCGGGAAGAGACCGAAGACCTTGGCGGGGCCTTCCGAGGTCAGCGCTACAAAGCGGTTGACGGACATGCGCCGGCGAGCCACCGCCGAGGAGAAGAACACCCCCATACGAGTCTCGATGCCGTTGTGCCCAGCACTGACCGTGTCAACGGTGGTTCCCGCGAGCTTCACATCCCGAGGGAACGTGAAGTCGTCGGACGAGACACTGTCCACCACGTCGTCGTGCACGCCGTCCCACAGTGCGTGCTGATCCTCCATCGATTTGAGCCCGGGATATGTGTGGAACAGCGGCCCATCCGGCAGCGCGTACTTCTCCTCGGTGTGGCTGAGGTTGTGGTGAAGCACCTCGCCGAACGCCGGCACGCGCGCTGCCCGCGCCTCGAACAACGCCTCCATACCGTACCGGGACGTGATGTGGCAGACGTAGAGCGGAGCGTTCGATCGACGCGAGAGCAGGAGCATGCGCCGGATCGCCGCCTCCTCGGCCACCGCGGTTCGCGCTTCGGCGACATGAGAAGCCTGCTCGCGGCCCTCCTTGTAGAGGCAGTGGATGTTATGAGCGATCAGCGAGTCATCCTCGCAGTGCACCATCACGATGCCGCCGTGCCGCGCCGCGCGGTTCATGACGCCCCAGATCCTGCCATCGTCCGAGTACAGCGCGCCCACGCCTGAGCCTTCGGTGGATGTGAAGGTCGTGAACATCTTGAAGGAGCTCACACCCTCCGCAATCGCCTCAGGCATCTCGTCGAGGACGTCGAGCGTGCTGAGACCGGTGATCATCGCGTGCAGCGCGTAATCGATCGACGGCTTGTCGACTTTGAGATCGTCACGCTTGGTGGCGATAGCGGCCATCAGGCTGCCGTCGTCAGATTGACGGGCAAAGTCAATGAACGTCGTGGTGCCGCCAAAGGCGGCTGCCCTGGACCCGCGTGCCGCGGACTGGGACATGGTCTCCGAGGAAAGTGGAAACCCGAAATGCACGTGAGCGTCGACACCGCCAGGTACGACGAACTGCCCGGAAGCATCGACCACGCGCCGCGCCTCGACATCGACCGCGCCTGGTGAGGCCAGAAATACCACCTTCCCGTCGTTGACCCCGACGTCGAGGCGCGCCGTGGAGGTCGACGAGACCACGTCCCCTCCGCTCACGAGCAGATCGATCACTTCGATTACCCCGTCATGCCCTGATTCGTCCGCAACGCCAACTGGAACCGACCTCGCGACCGCGTTCAGAGGCTTCAAGGTCGACCACTCGGCTATCTGTCCAAGCCGGGCCCCGATCGTTCGACCCTGGCCGACCTCAGCGGCTACACTCTGTTTTCTATGAAATATAGAATCTGTGCGGCGCACAGTACCAAGGTGAAAGTCCCCACGTCAAGGTCCCGCGTGCCACCATCAGAACCGACCGCAAAGTAGGGAGCCGAGTGTCGACCGATGTCTCCGTGAAGAGGCAGCCTCGCGCCGTGATTGCAAGACGGCGCGGCGAGCGTGGTTCCGAGCCCTCCACGGATCAGCTGGCTCCCCTGGACCGCTCGAGTTTGCGGGATCAGGCGTCGCAATCGATTCGGGCGAGCGTCGCCGCCGGTGAGTTCGAGCCCGGCAAGATCTACCCGGTCGCCTACTTCGAAGCCAAGCTTGGCGTCTCAGCGACACCGATTCGCGAAGCGCTCTTCGACCTGGTCGGAGCCAACCTCATCGAGGCGGTGCGCAACCGTGGCTTTCGGGTTCCAATCCGATCGGAGCGCGAGCTCGATGAACTGTTCGACCTGCGCATGCTGCTCGAACGCCCGGCGATGGTTCGGCTGGCGTCGAACCCGAAGCACGGCGATCTGAGTCGCCTTCGCGAGGTGGCCGAGCAGATCGTGCGCGAAGCCATCCGCAACGATGTGCGCCGCTTTCTGATTGCCGACCGACGCTTCCATCACGAGCTCCTCATGCTTGGTGACAACCAGCGTCTGACAGACATCGTCATGGGTTTACGCGATCAAACTCGTCTCTACGGCTTGCGAGCTCTGGCCAATGCCGGAGGGCTGGTTGAGTCGGCGCGACTCCACCTCGAGATGCTCACGGCTATTGAGACCGGGGATATCGATCGCGCTGACGACAGCATCGTTCGACATCTGGGTTATACGCGCGGTGAGTGGGCCGCTCCCGACCCCGCAGGCGCTCGTCGCCGGCCCCAATCTCAAGCAAGGCCGGCATGACGTCTGAACGCCTCGAGGGTCGTTCGGCGCTGGTCACCGGGGGTGCGTCGGGCATCGGTCTTGCGGTTGCCACGCACTTGGCGAACCTTGCACTTGTCCACAGCGGTCGAGCGCACCAACAGTGTTAGGTGCACATCGCCGATACCGGACGGCCAGAGCCGCAGGCGTAGAGGCCCGTGTCCCACGTGACGACGTACTGCGTCGAACCGACGCTGTAGGCCACTGTGAAGCCGGTCCAGCCACCGCCGGCGGAGGGTGAACGCCTTCCTACCCCCACATCCAACTCGGTAGATGGCGATGTCGCGGTGGTAGCCGATTGCGCTTCCTCCCATGAGCATCGATCGGTCACGCGGTAGCCGGCGACAGGGTGGAGAGTCTGGGTTACCTTCGGGGGGAAGCCCTGGACCTCCCCGATCCCACCAGTACTGGACGTCATAGACGTGTCAGGTGCAATCTCGCGCACATATGCGCCCAGGTAGTTCAGCCCGCTGCCCACCTCCGCGGCAGGCGAAATACTTTCGATGACGGCCGGGTCAGCCCCTGGCTGGAGGCACAGTTGGTACCCCGCGGTCCACGGACCCAGTGTCGATGAGGCGAAGGCGAAGCTCGCCCCGCTCAGGGAGCCGAGTGGCCCGTCGTTCTGCAGGTGGATGGGGCCGAACGTATGGAACATATTGATGCCCGCCGCGACGACACCGACGCCGATGAGCCCGGAGATCCGAGGATGCGACCGCACCCACGTTCCCGGGGCCTGTAACCGGGATTCCTGAAGTTGCCGCACAGCACACTCCCGTCGGGGCGTTGGCCCTCATGGTCAATGAGGATCACGCGGTGGATCATAAGCAACTTCGATCCGGGCAATTCCGCAATGGTAGCGTGCGGATCGTAGGGCTGGTGAGAACAACGCCGGCTACGGGAACGCCGAATTAGTTGTTCGCAGACGAGCCTTGACTAACAGAGCCAGACGACGACTCTCCGGTGGCTCCGGACTGGTCGCCTGCCGTGGCGCCATGCTGTCCGGTCTGCTCGACCTGTCCCTTGTCGACGTTCTGCTCTGTGGATGAGCCATGCTGTCCAGTCTGCGCGACCTGTGCGTTGTCGACATTCTCCTTTGCGACTGAGCCATGCTGTCCAGTCTGTGCGACCGTTGCGGTATCGACGTTCTGCTCTGGGGAAGCAACCGTAGCGTGAGTCGTTGCGGCAGCGCCGCGGTGGGTGGGGCCGGCGGCGCCATAGACATGGGTTCCGCCGACGAGTATCGCGCCCGCGGCGACCAACATCGCGGCCGAGAGGACTTTCCTGCTCATGACATCTCCTGTGGGCGCACTTCGTCCGTTGTGCCGTTGCCGCCCGGCATCAAAAATCGTAGAACGGAGCGAACCCCAGTGCTACTACGCAGCTACTCTGCTACGCGCTATAGATTGCACACAGGGTCGGAGTGCCCGACTTCTTGAGTTTGGAAGACATGTCGCTCGATGTATCGTTTCGGGACGGCGTTGCGCGGACCAGACGACAATCGTGTGGAGTGTGCGCTGGCGTACCACCGAATTCTCTCGGGAGTGACAACCTGGGGAAATGGCAGCGGTGGAACGACACCTCGTCAGGTGCCCGAATTGCAGCGGCCACGGCGACCGCAACCGAAAGGTGGAGTTCCGCCAGGGCACAGTCGGCGCCTGGGCCTCGCGTGCGACCGCCGACGACGAGTGCGATCGCTGCTACGGCGACGGCATTGTCTACGAGCGGGTAGATCTCGCACCGCCGGCCGGCTGACGGGCCAGTCCGAGGCACCCGGGACCGCTCGCCCGCTGCGTTCGGTGCTTGACGCTGCATTCGGCTGAGGGCTAGCCTCCGGCGTCGGTGGACGAAGCAATCGATGTCGTGGTAGTCGGTGCCGGTTCGGCCGGGCTGGCGGTGAGCCACGAATTGGCATCCGCAGGCGTTGAGCACGTGGTTCTCGAGCGAGGTCGCACCGGTCAGACGTGGCGCGACCGTTGGGAAAGCTTCTGCCTGGTGACGCCGAACTGGACCGTTCGCCTGCCCGGCGGAGAGTACGACGGCTCCGAGCCGGAGGGCTACATGCTCCGCATGGAAGTCATCGCTCACCTGGAGCGCTATGCGTCGACGTTCGGCAGCCCCGTCCGCGAAGGTGTCGACGTGAGCGCACTCAAGGTCACGCCCGACGGGGTATTCGTAGTACGGACCGCGACAGGTGAGATGCGGACGGCCGTGGTCGTCCTTGCCACAGGTGCGTACCAGCGGCCGCACCGCCCCGAGGCCGCCGGTACCCTACCGCCAGACCTGCTCCAGCTCGACGCCGAGGCGTACAAGAACCCCAAAGCGCTCCCTTCCGGTGCAGTGTTGATCATCGGCAGTGGCCAGACAGGCTGTCAGCTCGCGGAGGAGATCTACGAGGCGGGCCGCGACGTGTTCCTCGCCTGCGGTCGTGCGCCCTGGGCCCCCCGCCGCATCGAGGGCCGGGATCTCATTGCATGGATAGCCGAGACTACGTTTTTCGACACCACACCGGCGGAACTCCCGAACCCGGAGGCCCGTCTTGTTGCCAATGTTCAGGCGACTGGCCACGGTGGTGGCCACGACCTCCACTACCGCGTGCTACAGGCGATGGGCGTCAACCTTCTCGGTCACTTTCGCGGAGCCGATGGTCGACGTGCGAGCTTCGCGAGTGATCTGGCCGAGTCCGTTGCGTTCGGCGACGCACGCTACAACGATCTTCGCGCGCTCATTGCCAACAGTCGCGCGACCGCCGGCCTGCGTGCGCCTGAGATGCCTGACCCTGCCCCTTTTCGCGCCAATCCCCGGGAGTCGCTTGACCTGAGACAGTTCGGCGCGGTGATCTTCACGTCGGGCTTCCGTCCCGACTACCGCAGCTGGGTCGCCTTTCCTGCTGCATTCGATGAACTCGGGTTCCCGATCCATAGCGACGGAGCCAGCACAGTCGTCGACGGCCTGTTCTTCGTCGGAGTCCACTTCCTACGTAACCGCAAATCGTCGTTGCTCCTAGGCGTGGGTGAGGACGCAACGATCGTCGCCCGCACGATCGCCGACCGTTTACACCGTTAGCAAATAGAATCGCCACACGTCGTTTTCGATCGGAAGTATCTCGACGTTGCTGAAGCCGGCCTCGGATGCGTATCGCCGGAGAGTAGCTGGGCGCATGACCGTGCCCGTCCCCGCCGACGGCGATTCGACCATTCCCACAGGCAGACAGTGGAGCGCACTCCAGCCATACATCAGCCGCTCCACGTCATCGCCAGGCGCACTGAACTCCTCTGCAACCCTTTCATCCGCAATCAGCACTTTTCCGACTGGGATTGCGAGCGCGCGCATTGCGCGGAGCGCTCCGACCGGATCAGCCATGTCATGGATCGTTTCGAACGCGGTGACCAAGTCATAGTCGCCACCCAGAGCAGGGTCGCCCGCGTTGCGCATCTCAAAGGTGACCCGCTCGCTCAGCCCTGCTGCAGCCGCGTTGCCCTGTGCCGTGGCGATCGAAGCGGCGTCCAGATCCAGCCCGTCCACCCTGACCTTGGGATAGGCACGCGCAATAGCGAGGCTTGACCAACCGGTGCCGCACCCGATGTCGGCGACACGTGCCGGCGGCTCAGCACGCAGCCGCTCATCGAGTTCGGGAATCGCCGGAAGCCACTCGCTTCCCAGGAGATTCAGGAACATCGGCCGATTGCCGCGCGCAATTGCATCGCGCATGTCCACTCCATAGCGCTCGTAAGCAACGCCCCCTCCGCTGCGGAAAGCCTCGAGGATTTCGGGGAGGATGGCTGCGATGGCGGCGACGGCCAGAGCAAATGGCGCAAGGTAGTTCAGGCTGTCACGGTCCAGTAGGACTTCGGCATGCGCCATCGGTAAGCGATAGCGACGCGGAGACTCAGATGTCGCCGGCGCCTCGACCTCGAGCATGCCCGTCACCGCCTGCTGCTCGAGCCACTCCCTGGCGTAGCGTTCCGAGATCCTCGCGCTGGTCGCCACCTCTGCTGGGGCCATTGCCACCGGGTGATCAGCCAGCACCTGGTACAGGCCAAGCCGCTCCCCCACATACAGGTACAGGAGGTCCAGCGAGCTCAGGGTGGCCGCGAATATCCGATCGACGAGCGCGCCTCGCTGCGCCTCGCCGCGTCCGTCAGGTCCCACCGGTCCTTCCGCCATTCGATGAACCTCACCTGATCCGATGCCGATCGCAGGTAGTCTGGGCCCAGAAGGTACCAGGCGCCTCGCCCAGGCCGGCCCGCCGGCAGCTTTGGAGCTCGCGCCTCGAGGGGCGGGCCAGGATGCGCCACCTTAAGGCAACCCGAAGGGCGGTGCGTAGCCTCGTGGCCATGGACGCATTCGTGGAAACAACGGGAGGACCTCGGTGATGAAGCAAACCATCGTGATCATCACGGCGATTGCGCTGGGGTCGCTGCTGGCCGCCTGCAGCGCGTCGTCCACCACGGCGACACCCACGCCGACGAGCGCGCCTGCGACGAGCACGCCGACGCCGACGATCGCACCTACGGCGACCCCGACCGCAGCGCCGCCAGCCGTCGTCCTTTCTGGAACGTGGTCGGGGCAGTACAGCGGGGTGTACACCGGCACCTTCACGCTCATGTGGACCCAGTCGACGTCGAGCTTGACCGGCAACATCGTCCTTTCGTCTCCCGCGCGGACCCTCGCCATTACCGGCAACGTGGCCGGCAGCGCCATCAACTTCGGCGCGGTGGGCTCAGTCACGTATACAGGGACCGTCTCTGGCAGCAGCATGTCCGGCACCTACACGGTCCAGGGCAGCAGCACCGGCGGCTCCTGGAGCGCCAACAAGACGTCCTGACAAGATCGGACGCAATGTGAGTGGGGGTCGGTTGAGCGGTGGCCAGCCGAGACGAACGGATCCGATTACCCAGCAGATACCTGTGGCGTGTCATTCCCGCACACGCGGCTCGGCGAGGTCCGGGGGAACGTTGCGAGCGACGATCACCGCGGCGGCGAGGATCATTGCTCCGCCGACCAAGCGCACCGGCCCGAGGTCCTCGCCCAACAGGAGCGTCGCGAGCACCACGGTCGTCGCAGGCTCCAGGGTGCTGATGATCGCGGCACGCGTGGCGCCGACCCGAGCCAGGCCGGCAAGGAACATGGTCGCCGGAATCGCAGTGGCGACCACGGCCATCGACAGCGCAAGCGCCCACCCACCGACATCGAGTGGACGGAGCTGTCCGCCTGCCGCACCGAAGATTGCCAGCGTGATGCCTGCGGTGGTGGCGATGGCAGCTGTCGCTACCACAGCCGGGACGTCGCGCAGCAGCGCGCGCCCCACCAGAATGTACGTCGCATAGATCGCGGCGGTGGCGAGCCCGAAGAGGAGTCCGACGCTGTCGATGGAGCCGCCAACGCCCAGTGGGTTCACGACGGTGAAGACGCCGGCGACGGCGATGAGCAGAGCCAGCACGCGCACCCCTGTCAGCCGCTCTCCGAGGAACGCCGCCGCCATCAGCATCACAACCGCCGGGTAGAGGTAGAGAAGGATGCTGGTCACCGCCGCCGGGATCGTCTTCAGGCTGGTGAAGTACGCGGCCGCCTGGCCGACATACAGCAGTCCCATGACGACGAATCCAACACTGCGCCGCCCCCACCAGAGTCGCTCGCGACGGAACAGCGCCAGCCCCCAAAGGATCACCGCCGCCGCAGTGAAACGCACCGCGAGGAGCTCGGTCAGCGGAATCCCCAGGCGCTCCGCGAATTTTCCATAGACCGCCAGGCTGCCGAAGAAGGCCGCCGAGAGTGCGATGAGCGCAACCCCGGTGCGATCGACTCGAGCGGCGGACGCTGCAGGTTGCATCGTTGCGAGGCGGCGTCAGGCGGTGCGCAGGTGGCGCGGCGGCTTCCAGCCAGGACGCGGCACACTCGCACGCAGGCGCTTGGTGTAGTCGTCCTGCGGATCGTCGAGGACCTGCGCCGTCGGCCCGCGCTCTACGATCTTTCCTCGCCACATGACCAGCGTCTCCTGCGTGAGCTGGCGTACGACCGCGAGATCGTGGCTGATGCAGAGGAACGACACGCCGGTCTCGTCGTGGATGTCGGCGAGCAGGTTGAGCACCTGGGCCTGGATGGAGACGTCGAGCGCAGCTACCGACTCGTCGAGGATAACCACGCGCGGCTCGGCCGCCAGCGCGCGTGCGATGGCGACCCGCTGTCGCTGCCCACCGGAGAGCCAACGAGGTAGGGCTCGCATCTGGCGGGCGTCCATCCCCACCAGGTCTGCCAGCTTTCGCACCCGCTCACGCCGGCGATCCTTACCCCAGCTGTGATGGAGGCGCAGGACCTCGTCGATCGTGCCTTCCACCGTCTGCCGCGGGTCGAGGCTCGTGTAGGGATCCTGGAAGACGATCTGCACCTCGCGGCCACGCCGGCGCCGGTCGCGCAACGAGCGCGCCGGCGTGGAGCGATCCTGTCCGCACGCGTGAATGGTGCCCGCGGTCGGCCGCTCCAGGCCAACGATCATCTTCGCGATCGTCGTCTTGCCCGAGCCCGACTCGCCGACGATGGCAAGCGAGCCGCCTTCCGGGAGCGAGAACGACACGTCATCGACTGCGACCTGGCTGCCGAAGACCTTGCGCAGCCCCCGGACCTCGAGGACCGCGTCAGCCATTGACGGCAACCTCCATCCGTCCTCGCAGCTCCGCCGCCCGCACGCACCTGGTGAGACCGCCGTTGAGCTCCGTCAGCGAGGGCCTCGCTTCGCGGCAGGCATCCTGCACGTGCGGGCACCGCGGAGCGAATGCGCACTGATCCTCAGGCGCCTCGAACGCCGATAGCGGGCGACCTGGAATGGCGGCCAGTCGATGCGAGGTGGTGTCGATGCTCGGGCGGGCGGCTGCCAGCGCGGCGGTGTAGGGGTGCAGGGGATCACGGTGCAGCAGATCGGAGGCGCGCACCTCGACGATCTGTCCCGCGTACATCACCGCAGTCCGGTCGCACACCGCCGCGGCGAGCTCGAGGTTGTGCGTGATGAAGAGGACGGCGAGGCCCAGCTCCTGACGCAGGTCGTCGAGGATCCCCATCACCTCGGCCTGGGTGGTCACGTCGAGCGCGGTCGTCGGCTCGTCCGCCAGCAGCAGGCGCGGCTCGGTGAGCAGTGCGGTCGCGATCATCACCCGCTGAAGCAGGCCGCCTGACAACTCGTGCGGAAACTGGCGCAGGCGTCGCTCGCCGTCGTCGATGCCGACGCGCGCCAGCAGCTCGACCGAGCGTCTCGTGGCCTGCTTGACGGGCACGCCGGCGTTCGTGCGCAAGGCCTCGGTCATGAAGTCGCCGATCCGACGCACGGGGTTGATGTGAGCGCGGGGATCCTGGAAGATCATCGCCACCTGGGCTCGGAATCGCTTGAGCTCGGCGCCCTCGAGGCTGCGCACGTCGCGCCCGTCAAACTGGATCGTTCCGCTGACGTCGGCACCGTCGGGGAGCAGCCGCCCGACCGCCCGCGCCGTCATGGTCTTCCCCGACCCGGACTCGCCGACGAGGCCCAGAGCCTCCCCCTGGCGAATGGTGAGCGAAACGTCGTGGAGCACCGTGCGCATCGATCCTTCGACCGGAAGGCGCACGGTGAGGCCGTTCATGGCCAGCAGCAACGTCCTCTGGGGTCCTCGCGCCGCAAGCGCGGGAACCGGCCCGTCGGTCATCGCCGGCCCTCCGCGTGTTCGTGCAGCCGCTGCCCGAGCAGGCTGGTGGCGATCACAACCAACACGATGCAGACGCCCGCCGACAGAGCCGCGAGCGGATACCCCTGCACGACCCCGGAGGCGTTCTCGGAGACCATCACGCCCCAGTCCGGGTACGGCGGCTGGACGCCGAGGCTGAGGAAGGAGATGGCGGCGAGGTCGACCATCGCGTAGCCAAACAGCGTGGTGGCCTGCGCGAGGATCAGCGGCACGATGTTGGGGATCAGGTGCCGGAAGCAGATGCCGAGCGGGGATGCGCCTTGCACCTCGAGGGCGGCGATATAGAGGAGGCTGCGCTCACGCAGCGCGGCTCCGCGCAGCACGCGAGCGACATAGGGTGTGTATGCGGCCGCGAGCGCGATGGTGGCAGCGGTCAGGCCCTTTCCGAACACCGCGGTGGCGAGGATTGCGAGCAGGATGCCTGGGAACGCGAACAGGATGTCGAGGCCTGACGAGACCACCGCGTCCACCGTGCCCCGCTTCCATGCCGTCCACACCGCGAGGAGGGTTCCGACGGTGACGCACAGGACGACGACCACGAACGGACCGACCATCGATGTGCGCGCCCCCACCAGGAGCCTCGACACCACGTCGCGGCCCTGAGCGTCGAAGCCGAGCAGATAGCCAGGCTCCGGTCCGAAGTACGAGTTGGCAAGCTGGCCGACGTAAGGATCGTGGGGCGCGATCAGTGGTCCGAAGATGGTCACAAGCACTGCCACCGCGATCACCCCTGCCGACAGCAGGCCGATCGGCCCCGTCTCGCGCAGCGCCGCCCACGCAGTTGTTGTGCGCCGCGCCAGGATCGCGGGCGCGGCGGTGCTCACTGGGCGCGGCTCCCCAACGAGATCCTCGGGTCCAGCACGCCGTAGAGGAGGTCGACGATCAGGTTGACGACGACGAATGTGGTCACGAGTACGAGCGAGATGCCCTGCACGACCGCGAAGTCCTTGGACGCCGCCGCCGAGACCAGGTAGGCGCCGAGGCCGTTGAGCCCGAAGGCGGTCTCGACCACCGCAGCGCCGGCGATGAGCGAGGCGATGGTGATGCCCGTGATTGTGGTGATGGGGATGGCCGCGTTGCGCAGCACGTGGCGGCGCACGAGCTGCCGATACGGGATGCCGCGGCTGATCGCGGTCTGGACGTGCTCGCGCCGTAACTCCTCGCGAACGGAGGCGCGGGTGACACGCGCCACAATGGCGAGCGACGAGGTCGCGAGCGCGATCGCTGGGAGCGTGAGGTGATAGATCGCGTCGGGCAGTCCCGCACCGGCTCCGAGTGAAGGGAACCACCCGAGCCCGACCGAGAAGACCAGGATGAGCACGATTGCCGCGACGAACGACGGCAGCGCCGCCGAGATCGCGGTGGTCACCAACACGGACGTGTCGATCAGCCCTGGCCGGAGGCCGCCGATGAGGCCGAGGCCGACGCCCAGCACCATGATCAGGACCGAGGAGTAGAGCACGAGACCCAGGGTCGTCCCCGCACGCTGGGTGATGAGATCAGAGACGTTCTCACGCAGGGTGATCGAGATGCCGAGGTCGCCGTGGATCGCGTTGCTGAGCCACAGCCAGTACTGCGTCAGGAAGGGATCGTTCAGGTGGTAGCGCGCTTCCAGGATCTTGACGGCGTCGGGGGGCAGGCTCCGACCACCGGACAGAACCGCGATCGGGTTGCCGGGCGCCAGGTAGAGGGCGCTGAAGATGACGAAGCTGGAGACAAGCAGCGTGGCGGCCAGCATCGCCAGCCGCCGCAGGAAGAACCGCAGCTGCACGCGTCAGAGACCTCCGCCGAAATCAGTTATGCGGAGGTCACGTGCCTCCAAGCTGGTTTGCCCACGGGGCGAACATGTAGGCGAACGACGCATAGGCCCCGGTGAGGTTGGAGCTGGTGATCACCTCATTGTTTGGGAATGCATCCGGAATCCACACCATGTCGTCCATGATCAGCTTCTGGGCGTCGACCATGTCCTGCGCCCGTTTGTTGAGGTCCGGCTCGCTGCGCGCTGCGTTCATGAGGTCGGTGACCTGCTGGTTCGAATACGGCGGATAGTTCTGGGACCCGCCGGGAAGCGCCAAAGTGGACAGCAGGCCCGCCGGGTCCGCGTAGTCGCCGTAGTTGGTGGTGAAGAACCCATCCACGCCTGCGCGCGCGTTGGGGTCGGTGAAGAAGTTGATGTAGTTGGCGGCCGAAACCGACTTCAGCTTCACGGTCAGCCCGATCGCCTGGCCGGCCGTCTGGTACGCGCCGCCTTCGAGGGCCACGTCGTTGAGCTCGCTCGATATCCCCAGCGTGATCGTCTTGCCGGTGGCGCCCGCGTCGACGATGAGCTTCTTGGCGGCGGTGATGTCCTGCTTCAGGACCGGCAGCTTATCGTAGCCCGACTGGAACACCGACCTCGCGTAGCCCCATGTTCCAGGAGGCGTGAGCGCCTTCGGCATCAGGGCCGCGCCCCTGAAGATGGTGTCGATCATCGCCTTGCGGTCGATGGCCATCGACAGCGCCTGGCGCACGCGCTTGTCGCCAAGCGCCCCCTTGAAGCTGGAGACGATGAACGCATCCACATTCCATCCGGCGCCGTCGACGACCTTGACGTTCTTGTTCTTGCGAAGCTGGTCCAGGGTTGAGATCGCGTACGCGAAGTAACCGTTGACGCCGCCTGTCTCCAGCGCCGAGGTGAGGCTCGCCTCATCAGGCGTGCCCTTGAAGTCGATCTCACGAACCAGCGGCTTGACCTTCGAATTCCAGTAGCTGTCATTGCGTACCACCGACAGCACGTCGCCCGGCTTCCACGACTGGAGCTTGTAGGACCCGGTGCACATCGTGCCCCCGGTGGGGGTGCCGAAGCCCTTGCCTTTGGCCTGCACGTACGCCTTCTCGACGATCCATCCAGGCGTCGAGGCGAGCTCGTCCGGCAGCCAGTAGTCTGGCTGGGTCACGGTGATGGTGACCTGGCTCGGACCCGTCGCAGCAATCGACTTCACATTCTTGAATACCGCCCCGTAGAAGCCCCCGAGGCTGGCGTCGGTGTTGCGCTGGAGGCTGTACACGACATCGTCGGGGGTGAGTGGCTTGCCGTCCCAGAAGGTGATGCCCGGCTTGAGGTCGAACACGAGCGTGGTGGAGTTCGGGTAGGTGAGCGTGGCCAGGCCGGGGCCGATGGACCCGTCCGCGGACTGCACGACCAGCTGCTCGCACAGGACCGCCAGCACCGTGTTCTCCGGGTAGTCGAACGCAAAGATGGGGTCGAGCGAGTTCGTCTCCCGGTACACGCCCCAGACGACCTTGTCCACCGCCTTCTTACCGGGCGGCGTCGTGTTGGCGAGGCCTGCGGTGTTGCCCGTGTTGGAGGTGCTGGCGGAGCGACCGCACGCTGAGACGAGCAGGGCGAACACAGCGACGACTGCGAACAATCCTCGCCACTTCTGGCCCGATATCACTGTCTTCGTCCCTCTAGTGGCCCGGACCTCCGGCAGGCCGGCAACGGTGGCATTCTCGGCGCGTATTCGGAGGTTTGTCAAACCTCGTGGCTCTTCCGGGAGCGATGCTATAGTCCCGGCGCCCTGTCAGCCCGACACAGGAGGCGTTCATGGACGACCTCTGTTACCTGTCCGCCATCGAAGCTCTGCGGATGTTCAGGTCAAAGCAGCTGTCGCCGGTGGAGCTGATGGAGGCGGTGATCGCGCGTGCAGGCGAGGTCGAGCCCAGCATCAACGCGTTTGCGGACACGCATTACGACTCCGCGCTGGAACAGGCCCGCGCCGCCGAGGCCGCGTATGCGAAACGGGAGGCGGCACCGCGGGCGCTCGAGGGGATCCCGGTTGCGGTGAAGGAAGAGGCGTCGATCAGGGGCCAGAAGAACACACTGGGGTCCCTTTCGTTGAAGGACGCAGTCGCCGACCATACGGCCGTCTTTGCGCAGCGCATCCTCGACTCCGGCGGTATCGTTCACGCGCGCACGACGACGCCGGAGTTCTCGTGCATGCCCGTCACGTGGTCGAAGCTGTGGGGGGTGACCCGCAATCCCTGGAACCTCGCCTTCGCGCCGGGAGGATCCAGCGGAGGCTCGTGCGCGTCGCTCGCCGCCGGCTCGACGACCCTCGCCACAGGATCGGACATCGGCGGATCGATCCGAATCCCGGCCTCGTTCTGCGGGGTGGTCGGCTTCAAGCCCCCGTACGGACGCGTGCCGGAGGTGGAGATCTTCAACCTCGACCATTACTGCCACGAAGGACCACTTTCACGGACGGTCGACGACTGCGCACTCCTCGAGAACGTCATCGCCGGACCGCACCCCAGCGACGTGGCGTCGCTGCGCCCCAAGCTCGAGATCCCCGACGAGCAGCCGGACATCAGAGGCATGCGCATTGCCCTCTCGCCTGATCTCGGTTGCTATGTCGTCGACGAGGACGTCGCTGCCAACACGCGCGAGGCGGCGGACCGGCTGCGGGCAGCTGGAGCGCTGATCGAAGAGGTGTCGCTTCCGTGGAACCGGGAGACGATCGGCCGCGCCGCCCGAATCCATTTCGGGATGATCTTCGGGCCCTCGTTGAAGGAGCTGTACCAACGGGCCGGAGACCAGTTCACGACCTACGCAAGGCGGTTCTATGAGGACTCGAACCGGATCGCCAAGGATGATTTCGTCGACGGGCTCCTGCTGGAGGCGCAGTTGTACGAGCCGCTCGGCGAGATCCTGGAGCGCTACGATGCGCTGGTTTGTCCGACCTTCGCGGTGCCGGCGCTGCGTGCTGATTACGACAACGAGCCGACCATGATCAACGGGCAGCTGATGGAGGACTGGGTGGACGTCCTGATGACCGTGCCATTCAACATCGCCAGTCGCTGCCCGGTGATGAGCGTGCCCTCGGGGCGAGCTCGAAACGGCGTGCCTACAGGTCTTTCGATCGTGGGCAGGACATACGACGACCTCGCCGTCTTCCAGATCGCCAGGGCGTACGAGAAGATCCAACCATGGCTGGACGCGCCCGAGCGGCGCCCAGCCATTCAAGCCGCGATCGCGACGTGACCCCCGGCCTCCGCATCGTCGAGGTGTCCGGATCGCCACGCGAGCTGGGCCGCGCCCACGGAGAGGAGATGCGCTCGACGATCGCTGAGGGTCTTCAGCGTTGGCTGGGGGTGATCGCCGGCGAAACCGGGCGCAGCGGCGAGGACTACGTGGCGTCCTTTCTCGGCTCCACCGAGTTTCTCCCTGCCATCACCACCCATACGCCCGACTCCCTCGAAGAGGTGCGCGGCATCGCGGAGGGCGCACGCCAGAGCTTCGACGTGATGCTCGCCTACCAATTGATGGACGAGGAATGGTGGTACCGCGACAGCCTTGTGCGGTCGCGTCGTGCGAGTGTTCACGCCTGCAGCGCGGTCGGCATCAGGCGCGTACGCGGACCCTCGGTCGTGGCGCAGAACATGGACTTGCCAAGCCACTACGACGGCACTCAGGTGTTGCTTCGCCTCCGCCCCACCGGCGGTGCGGAGACCATGGTCTTCACGCCGTCGGGGATCCTCGGGACCACCGGGTTGAATCAGGACGGCGTCGCGGTTTGCTGCAATGCGCTTCCCCATCTGCGCCATCGAACCAGCGGGCTGCCCGTCGGCTTCGTGATTCGCGGTCTGCTGGCGGAGCGGACCCTCGCAGACGCAGTGGCCGTGCTCCAGGCGGTCCCGCACGCGACCGGTCAGAACTATCTCGTGGGAGAGCCGGGCGCGATGCGCGATTTCGAGTGCTCACCAGGGCAGGTCACCGAGGTCAAGCCATCAGGAAGTCTGATCAAGCATACGAATCACCCGCTCGCCAACGAGGACATCGACCCGGAAGAAGCGGTCGACGCGGAATTCCGCTCGACGACCAGGAGCCGGCTTGCCAAACTCGAGAGTGAGCTGAGTGGCCTCGGCGCCAAGGCGACCGTTGACGACGTGGCACGCACGCTTTCGGATCGGGAAGTGCCGGTCTCCGTGCCGCGCGGCTCGGACTGGATGACGCTTGGCTCCTTGATCATGGAGCTGTCGTCCGACCCCGTGCTGCACATCGCTCCGGGACCGCCGGCCGACACGCCCTACAGCGAGGTCCGCTTCAGCTAGCTCGTCGCCACGGTGAACCGATACCGCAGCTCGGGATGCGCAATGTGCCATTGGCGCAACAGCAGTGATCCGTGCCCCTTCAGAGCGCTCGGTCGTCATATGGCGGCCTCGACAGCTGCTTCTTCGAATTCGACAGCGGCACACTGCCAACCAGATGGACGCCAAGTGGCTCAGGCATCGTTGGCGCTTCATGATATCAACCAGGCGCATCCCCAGGAAATGGTTGCCGATGAAGTGAGCGTGTCCGAAATGAAGGCGTCCGTGCCTTGTCGAGTTGTCAAACCCAAGTGGTCAGGTCAAAATAGATTGCGTCGTCCGATGCAGGGCCGTTGTTCGCTCAATAAGATCAAACGGGAACCGCGTTTTGCCAGCTCGAGCCGCTCGATCCGGGTCCGAAAACCCACCTGGTCTGGACCTCGAAGAAATCCTATCCGAGCTCATCGATTGGCGATTCAAGTCCTTCCCGCAACGGAAGCCGGTACCCTCCATACGAGACGTGCCGGCCCTGGCCTGGAACGCATTAGATGGTGATTTCAGCTTCCCGGTACTCGTCCTTAAGGACTCGGCCCTGCAGCACAACATCGATCTGATGGCTGCCTATTGTCGCCAACACGGAGTTAGCCTCGCTCCGCACACGAAGACCCCATTGTCTCCGCAGATCGCTTCCCGGCAACTTCATGCTGGAGCGTATGGTCTCTCAGTTGCGACGATCCATCAGACTCGGGTGCTGCGTGCAACCGGCGCTAGCAGGATCGTCCTGGCCAACCAGTTGCTCGAAAGGGAGTCAATTGATTGGGTTGCTCAAGAGCTGAGGACTGATCCCTTCTTCGAATTCACCTCTTTGATTGACTCGCCCCGCGGTCTTCAACTTATGGAGTCTCATTTAGACCGGCAGCCCTCATTAGCGATGAAGAAATGGCGTGTGCTATTGGAGATGGGAATGCCCGGAGGGCGATGCGGATGTCGATCCGTCGAGGAGGCTCTCGCTCTAGCCGAAGCGATTGCGTCGTCAGCCTATGTCGAGCTAGTTGGCGTCGCAACGTATGAAAACATCTTCAATTTGGATGATTTTGCGCGTAGCCTCGGCCTTGTCGACGAGATGTTGGGTACTGTCCGCGAGCTCATGTCCCGGTTGGACTCCGAGGGTCGATTCGCCCACCTCGACGAGGTGGTGGTCTCCGCGGGTGGAAGCATCTATTTCGACAGGGTGGTAGAGGACCTAACGGACTGGCACTTGACCGTCCCTGTCCGAACGGTGCTTCGGAGCGGATCTTACATCACGCAAGATGCGGTCTACTATGGCGACTTGTCGCCGCTTGGTGGGCGCGCCGCATCCGGTCCGCGGTTGCGCCAGTCGCTCGAGCTGTGGGCGATGGTTATCTCCCGCCCTGAATCGGAGCTCGCGATATTAGGTCTCGGCAAACGCGACGCAGCTCACGATCGTGGCTTCCCAATACCATTCGCTATTCGACACAAGTCCGAGCCGCCTACCCCGGCGACGGGGCTGAAGGTGCTCTCCCTAAACGATCATCATGCGCGCTGTGGGATGGCTGCGGATAGGGTTCTCGAGGTCGGAGATCTTGTCGGACTTCATATTTCGCACCCGTGCACAAGCTTCGACAATTGGCGTCTTCTTCCATTGGTTGACGACGGATACTACGTTCGCGATGCCATACGGTGCTACCTGTGAGGAGCGACCTACGTTGACAGTTTCCGCAGCGATATTCACAAGCGATTATCCTGCCGGTTGCGAAAAACATGTCGCAGGACAACTCACGCCCATCTCACGCCGATGAGGACGCGCTGCTCGTGACTGTGACTCGCGGCACTTTGTCGGCAGCTTCTCTCGGCATCAAGATTGGCACATTGCCGGCCGGACCTAAGAACGCGATCACGGATGTCCCGGGCGTCGCGGTTGGGCACTGCACCGTTACGAGCGACTCAAATCCGTCGATTCAAACCGGCGTGACTGTCCTTCTTCCCCACCAAGGCAATACCTTTCTACATAAGGTGATAGCCGGCTGCCATGTCATCAATGGGTACGGTAAGTCGACCGGCCTGATTCAGATCCACGAGCTCGGGCGCCTCGAATCCCCCATCGCGCTCACTAACACCTTTTCGATTCCAGCGGTCACGGAGGGACTCCTCGACCTTCTTCTCAGGGAAAACCCAGCCGTCGGGGAGGCCATGAGTTCGGTCAACACCGTGGTAGCCGAGTGCAACGACTCGCGTCTTAACGACATGCGCGGCAGGCACGTCCGTCCACGACACGTTCGCTTAGCGCTTCGTGCTGCGTCAACGGGTCCGGTGCTCCAGGGTGCTGTCGGAGCTGGGCGGGGAATGTCGGCGTTTGGACTCAAGGGCGGCATCGGAACCGCCTCTCGCTTCGTTGGCGATAGCGAGCCTTGGACTGTCGGTGTTCTGGTGCTCTCGAACTTCGGTCAGCTTGGGGAATTGTTGATCGCCGGTCGTCCGGTCGGAAAGAAGCTCGAGTCAGAGCGACAGGAGCAGCAAAAGCCCAACGCGGGCGGCTCCATCATAGTAGTCGTGGGAACCGATGCAACGATCAGTGACCGGCAGTTGGGTCGCTTGCTGCGCCGAGTACAGAATGGGCTAGCACGAACAGGCTCATCGACCGCACACAACAGCGGTGAGATTGCTATTGGCTTCATCTCTCACGCACCGGGGAGTGGTTCGGCAACACACGGACCGGATGGGAGGCATGTGCATGTCGAGGACGACGGTCCCTTCTTGGACCCGTTGTTCCAGGCAGTCGGCGAAGCCACCGAGGAAGCCGTGCTAAATTCACTCTTCAACGCCACCACAGTCGTAGGGAGAAGCGGAACGCAGTTCGACGGTTTTCCGGTAGACCGAATCGGTGAACTGATGGCTCTGGCCCCATGACAGTGGACGGCGCCAAGAGCGCGTGAACGCGGCGCTGGTGACGTGCGACCCGCGCGATACTTGGCCTGCTCCACGACCCATCGGGACCGTAGCTAACAGGAACTTCTAGTAATGCACATCCAGCAAGTGGTGACGACTCCCGCCCGCGGCGGCTTCTTTTATGACGATCAGATCGCGATTCTTGCAGACGCGAGGCGCGATGGCTTCGACTACATCGGCCGCCCACGTAGTCGCGGCTTCAGCCGCGTCAGAGAACCAGGCGAGGCGCTATCGGTCCAACTGATGCTTTCGGACGGCGGGGTTGCGGTCGGTGACTGTGCGGCGGTCCAGTACGCTGGTGTAGCGGGTCGTGATCAGCTCTTTCGCGCCGAGGAGGGAAGCCAGCTAATAGCACGATTCGTCGCACCGCTGATAACAGGGCGCGAAGTCACGACGTTTCGGGAGCTTGTCGATGAGATAGAAGAGCTTGACGCAAGCGGGTCCCCGCTGCCTGCCGCGGTCCGCTACGGGGTCTCACAGGCCATTCTCGACGCAGTAGCGCGGACAACGAGGCAGACGATGGCCGAGGTGGTCAGGGACGAGTTCGGCACCGGAGTGCCGCTGATCCGGGTGCCTGTTTTCGCTCAAACCGGTGACGATCGCTACACCGGGGTCGATAAGATGATTCTCAAGGAGGTTGACGAGCTACCGCATGGGTTGATCAACAACGTCGAAGAGAAAGTAGGGTCGCGGGGCGAAAAGCTCGAGACCTACCTTCAATGGGTGCGCGATCGGATTGTAGCGTTGCGTCGAAGGTCAGATTACCAACCGGTCATCCACGTCGATGTCTACGGCACCATCGGCTACATCTTCGGGCTCCGCACAGAAGATGTAGCCGCCTATCTCGCCCGCTTGGGAGACGCCATGACGCCATTCCAGCTGCGGATTGAGCACCCGATTGACGCTGGGAGCCGCGACGCACAAGTAGAGGCGTGTGCGTCGTTGCGCACCGCGCTTGCTAGGCTCGGGTCTAACGTTCAGATCGTGGTTGATGAATGGTGCAACACCCTTGAAGATATCAGCGCATTCGTCGACGCTAGAGCGGCGGACATGGTGCACGTGAAGACACCCGATCTCGGTGGCATCCAGCGTACCGCCTCCGCTCTGATCATGGTCAAACGCGCGGGGCTGGCCGCGTACTGTGGTGGAAGCTGCAACGAGACTGACCGTTCTGCGCAGGTGTGCGCGCATGTTGCCATGGCGTGTGGGGCCGACCTGATGCTGGCGAAGCCAGGCATGGGTGTTGACGAGGGTCTGATGATTGTCGATAACGAGATGAGACGGATTATCGCTCTCACCGAGGCTCGTGCCGAGATGGCCATTCAATGAAGCCGCTCGGGGACATGCGCATTCTCGCCATCGAGCAGTATGGCGCCGGGCCGTTGGCCAGCATGGGGCTTGCCGACCTCGGCGCCGATGTCATCAAGATCGAAGACCCAGCGGTAGGCGGCGACGTCGGCCGGTACGTTCCGCCGTATCAGGCCGGCGAGGACAGCCTGTTCTTTGAAACATTCAGTCGAAATAAGCGCAGCATCACTCTGGATCTTGCGAACTCGCACGGGCGGGGAGTGTTCGAGGACTTGGTGCGGCTGAGCAACGTCGTGTTTTCGAATCTACGTGGGGATGTTCCAGAACATCTGAGGATCCGCTACCGGGACCTGGAGCATTTGAACGCCCGCATCGTCTGCTGCTCACTGTCCGGCTTCGGGACTACCGGCCCGCGTGCAGCAGAGCCGGCCTACGACTACCTGATTCAAGCGCTCAGTGGATGGATGTCGCTGACCGGTGAGCCTGATGGGCCGCCGACGAAGTCAGGGCTCTCGCTTGTCGACTTTTCGGCTGGGTTCGTCGCGGCGAACGCGATTTTGGCTGGCGTCCATGCCGCCACACGAGACGGAGTGGGAATGGATTGCGACGTCAGCCTGTTTGATACCGCCATCAGCATGCTCAGTTACATCGCAACTTGGCACCTCACGGCTGGTTTTGCGCCGGGTCGGACGTCGCACAGCTCTCATCCGTCGCTAGTGCCGTTCCAAGCCTTTGAGGCCAGCGATGGCTGGCTAGTAGTGGCGTGTCCCAAGGAGAAGTTTTTCCGCCGACTTTTGGTTGCGCTCGAGCAACCTCTGCTAGCGGATGACCCCCGGTTTGCTAGTTTTGCTACGCGGCGCGAGCATTCACATGAGCTAGTCGCCATACTAACAGCCCTGTTTCGTGCAGACACCGTCGATGCGTGGATCGAGCGACTGCGCGTCGCTGGCGTTCCCAGCGCACCGGTGAACGATGTCGCAGCCGCGCTAAGCGACACCCAGACACTTGCGAGAGATCTTGTGGTAGAGACGTCGCACCCGCGTTTCGGGACGGTACGCCAGGTGGCTAGCCCAGTTCGGGTGGGAACCGAGCAGCCGACCCTACGCAGAGCCCCGCGAATGAACGAAGACAGTGATGACATTTTGAAGGGGTTGCTGGGATACGACGACAGGCACTTGGCCTCCCTCGCGAGAGCGGGTGCCTTCGGCAGTAATGATGGTGTTAGCGCCGGTCGGCAATCACAGGGTCATGGATCGCCGTTGTGAGGCCACTGTGCTCGAGACACCGGATTAGGGCCCGGCGCAGCCCAAGTCTCGCCCTCATTTCAGACCGCCCACAATCTAGCTCATGAGCTATCGCTGCACGCGTTGTGGTGTCGTCTATTCCGAGGATGACGCTATATGGCGCTGCGAATGCGGCGGTCTGTTGGACCTTGGTGAGCCTGCGGCATTTTCCGTCGCAGACATTGATGCTGACGAACCCGGCTTATGGCGTTATGCCGCTGCGCTACCGACAATAGCGACATCCGATCGACTGCGCCTCGGCGAGACGATGACCCCACTGACCCGGAACCAGCATTTACAAGCATGGCTCAAGTTGGATTATCTCTTCCCCACGGGTAGCTATAAGGATAGGGGCTCCGCGGTCCTCCTTTCCAAACTCAGCACTCAGAACATACATGAGGTCATCGAAGATTCATCAGGCAACGCCGGGGCATCGATTGCAGCGTACTGTGCTGCAGGCGGCATTGTTTGCAACATCTTTGTGCCATCTCTGGCATCGCCGGCAAAGCTTGCCCAAATCAGGGCGTACGGGGCTCGATTGCTGCCAATTGCAGGCGATCGCACTACGGTTGCCGAGGCCGCAGTCGAGGCATCATCCCGAACGTTCTACGCCAGCCACAACTGGCACCCCACGTTTGTTGCTGGTGTTTCGACTCTAGGCTTCGAACTCTGGGAGCAATTTGCATACCGAGGTCCCGACGCCATCATTCTGCCGTGCGGCCACGGAAGCTTGGTCCTCGGGGTCGCAAGGGCATTCCAAGCGCTCAAGCTCTCGGGAAGCATCAGTCGCGTTCCGCGTATCTTCGCGGTACAGGCGGCCGCTTTTCCTGCCATTGCCGACGCGTTCGCCGGGCACTTGCGGTTTCCGCGCCCCAAACAGCTCGGTACTACCGTTGCCGAAGGAATCGCATGCCGTGTACCCGTGAGAGGGGCTGCCGTGCTTCGTGCCCTTCGTTGGAGTCGGGGCAAAGCTATTTCAGTAGCGGAGGACGAGATCGAGTCAGCTCTCGCACTCCTGCTCAAGCGCGGGTACTATGTTGAGCCTACGAGCGCGACTGCTGTGGCAGGCCTTCGCAAGCTCCTGGCATCAGGTGATATTAGTCCAGTTCAGGAGAATGTCGTGGTACTAACTGGGTCGGGGCTCAAGGCGCCCGCGGCTATAGCCGCAATCATGGATCGAATGCCAGATCAATCCTCGAGCGAGGTCACCGCTCCGCGTATGAGCTAGCTGAGTGATTCAGCGAAAAGCATTCATGGACTGCCCCTGGAACAACCGCGCTGGTGTATATGGGGACGCCCCGCCCTCTGGATAGCTGGTATAGTGCGGGCCGCTATCGCGCATATGCGGGTTGAGCTTTGGACGTTCGGCAATGAGCTTGGAGGGCAGACAGGCGCCACGCGAATAGCGACCGCGATGTCTGATCGAACACGGTCGTCGCGCGTCTTGGCTTCGATGGGCCTGCGTAAGAGTGACAATCGACCTACGCTCCGACACCGCTACTAAGCCGACCGAGGGCATGCGCCGCGCGATGGCGTGCGCCGAAGTGGGCGATGACGGTCTCCATGAAGATCCAACGGTCATCAGACTTGAGGAGCGATGCGCGGAGGTTGTCGGGAAGGAGGCTGCCGTGTTTGTTGCCAGCGGAACGATGGCAAATCAGCTATCAATGTTGGCATTGGCCCGCGCCGGACACATTGTCGTGTGTGCAGAAGGTGCGCACGTTGCTACCAAGGAAATGGGCGCCAGCGCCCTCATAGCGGGGTTATCGTTCACCGAAATTCCTTCATCGCAGGGTGAGCTCACTGCCGATCAGGTTAACGCTGCGCTCGAGGGGTACCCGAGAAGCGTCGACTTAGTTGTCGTGGAGAATACGCATCAGTCGGCTTCGGGATACCCTTGGTCCCCCGCGGCAATGGCCGACGCCACCGCTGTCGCGCATGCGGCGGGCGTGGCTGTATATATGGACGGCGCTCGCCTGTTCAATGCAGCAGTGGCGCGCGGTGTGTCGCCCTTAGCATATTGCGATTTGGCCGACGCCCTTATGTTCTGTCTCTCAAAGGGCTTGGGAGCACCCGTAGGCTCGGTGATCTGCGGCTCCGAGTCGTTCGTCGAGGAGGTTCGGCAGCGTAAGAATCAGTTGGGCGGCGGATGGCGTCAAGCCGGCATCTTAGCCGCTGCGGGGCTAATTGCCCTAGAGGAGGGACGAGCTCGGCTCGCGGAGGATCATGCTACCGCGAGGCAGCTTGCGGACGGCATTGCAGCGTCCTCGCCTGGGGTTGTAGACCCCGAGACGGTGTACACAAACATCGTCTTCGCGGATCCCGAGCCGTTGGGCATTGGAGCGGCTGCAATGCGCCAGAGACTGTTGAGCTTCGGAGTCTTGTGCAAGGTCGTTGGCAGACGCTTGCGACTAGTAACTCATCGTGATGTCACGGCGGAGCATATCGAACAGGCTCTAACCCACTGGCGTCTCGCTGCTCAATGAGGTTCGCGCGGATGCCACCGGCGCTATGGTTGCGCAAGTTGACAGCCAACGGGAACCGAACCTAGGATCTCAGTGGCGACGAGCTGCGGACTCTTGGCCAGGTGGGACCCAAAATCAACCCCACGCCCGGGATCTGCAGCCCCTCTGCATCTGAAGGCTCGGTATCGAGGAGTGGTGTCATGCTCGACCTTCTCATAAGCGGTGGTGAGGTCGCGTCGTCCGTGTCGGTCGCGCGCCTCGACGTGGGTGTCAAGGACGGCAAAATTGCATTCCTGGGGACCCCAGGAGCGTTCGACGGGCCAGCGACTCGTACTCTAGACGCTACCGGTAAGATCGTCGTGCCGGGAGGGGTCGATGCGCATGTTCATTTCAGCTGGCCTTGGAGTCCAACCCTCATCGGCCAATCTGCGACATCCGGCGGGAAGGCAGCGGCATATGGCGGAACCACCACCTTCATAGACTTTGCCATGCAGCACGATGCCGGAAGTCTTCTTGACGCTATTTCGCTGAAGCGTGACGAACTCAAGCGAGACAAGCCGAGCGTCGATTACGGTCTCCACGCGATGGTTACCGGTCAGAGCATCCTTGACGTCCTGGATGAAATCCCAGACGCTATCGAGGAAGGCATTACGTCCTTCAAAATGTACACGACGTTCTCCCCCGTGCCAGACGGAACCACGGCAGGTCTGTATTCGGATGACGGGCGGATCTGGGGCGTAATGTCACAAGCCGCCCGCCTGGGCGCTATCGTCATGGTCCACTGTGAAGACGATTCCATCATTGCCCACAACATCCACTGCCTATACCGGGATGGTCAGCAGCAGGCAAAGAACATGCCCAAGGCGAGGACCGCCTTGGCCGAGGAAGCAGCAATCCGGCGAATGCTGTTGTTATCTCGGCGCTCCAACGCTCCGCTCTACGTGTGCCATATTTCGTCGCGGTTCGGAATCGAAGCCCTTGCCGAGGGACGCGACGCGCATATTCCCGCTTTCGGCGAGGTCTTGCATCAAAACCTGAACTACACATCAGCGGAGTACGAGCGACCCGATGGCATGCTCTATCACTGTTATCCGGGATTGAAGGCGCTGGACGACCAGAAGGCTTTATGGGAAGGGGTAAGCGACGGGATCGTCGATACGGTCTCCTCTGACGAATTCACGGTCCCGAGGGCCGACAAACTTGCGGCACAGACGGTCGACACGGCATCAGGTGGTCACAACGGAATCGAGACCCGCATCGGCGTGTTCTACTCAAGCGCCGTCGCTCAGCGATCAGTAAGCCTGAAGCGGTTCGTTGAGCTCACGTCGGAGGGACCGGCGAAGCTCTTTGGCCTGTACCCAAGGAAAGGCGCCATTGCACCAGGGAGCGATGCGGACATTGTGCTGCTCGACCCCAAAGCGTCCATGACCATCCGTCAGAGTGACCTGCATTCGGCTTGCGACTACAGCATCTGGGACGGGTGGGAGTGCACCGGATATCCTTCTACCACAATACTTCGTGGCAACGTTCTGGTGGAGGATGGACAGTGGGTCGGACCTGAAGGGGCTGGGCAGTTCCTGCGATGCTCTTCACCGAATGAGCCGTGACGACGGCAGCGACTGACCTTGACAGTGCCCCGCATCGGAGGTTAACGTGCCGATGTCCATCACAATGCCTGTGGGAGGTTTCCTGACAGTGACGCCTTCCGTGCAGATCTGCGTCTGACTGCTGAGTTCTAGCCGTGTACGAGATCGATGGAAAACGTGTCTACACAGAACTCGCGGAGTTGGTCGAACCTTCCCACACCGCCCTAGTCGTGATCGACATGCAGAACGATTTCTGCTCGGCAGAGGGAAGCTTCGCCAAGCAGGGGTTGGATCTGTCCGCCTACGACTCAATGGTGCCCCGCTTGGCGAAGCTGCTCGAGGCTGCTAGATCCTTTGGGGTGACCGTAATCCATCTGCAAATGACCTCACTACCTGGCCACCGAATCGAGTCGCCAGCACAGATCCGCTTCAACATGATCCAGCGCCCACTCAGCGGTGGTTCCCCCGTAATGACATACACGGTTGAGGGTACTGAAGGGCATCAGATCATCCCGCAGCTTAGTCCGAGGACCTCGGAATTCGTTGTGCCCAAGTACCGGTCGAGCGGCTTCTGGGGCACGAACCTGGATATGATTCTCGGCAGCAACGGACTAGAGACGCTGATTGTCACTGGCTGTACCACTGAGGGCTGTGTTGAGTCGACCGCACGGGATGCCCTCTTCAACGACTACTACGTCGTGGTGGCCGAGGACTGCGTCGCTAGTGACCTCCCCGAGCAGCACGCCGCGTCGCTGGTGCTCATGCGCAAGCGGTTTGACGTGGTGACATCGGACGCCATTGTTGCAGTCTGGCGCGGGCCCTAACTCCACATCCAGGTAGGCTTTCGTGTGAGCTGCCGACGATCTGGAGGGTCGTCGGCGAGCGCCCAAGGACGTCAGTTCGACGTGCCCCCACCGACAAGAAGCTCACGAATCGCGTCTGGATCACGCAGCATCTCACCAACCTGATCCACAGCAGCGTCCACGAGGCCAGCAACCTTCGTGACGCCGCCCAATCGGTCGATGACCTCGGGCGGCGTGAACTTGAACAAGAGCGCGGCCGTTCCAGGGGGAAGTCCGGCGAAGTGCACGGTGAGCACGCCGTAGTCGCGCAGTAGGAGCATCGCCACCGCGGCAGTAGCCTCATAGGGAACAATGGGTGGGACTGCCATGCCAGAACGCGCGAGCACTAGGGCGAGAAGTCTTTCCGCCTCAATCTTGACAGCGATGGGAGTCAGAGTAACGGACGATCCTAGTCTCGTATGTAGCGCCTCGCCGAAACGAAGCGTCGACGCGGTCAAGTCGCGGACGCGCTCTTCGTCGTATTGATCCAGCGATTGGATAACCGCAGCATAGAGCATCGGACGCGCCTCGAGCCCGTACTGATACGCAGTAGCCGTGATAGTCGCAACTAAGTCCCTTCGCCCACCCATGAGTCCGAGCCGAGGCCCGAGCGTGCCGTATTTGTCGAGACCTGTTGTCGCGACATCGACCCCTAACTGGAGGGCACGCGGCTGCCCGAACACCGCTGGCGCCACTCGAGCGCCTCCTGCGTCATCGACCAAGATCGGGATCCCCCTGCGCTGACACAAGGCTATTGCCCTCTGGAGATCATCCAATGACAAAACGCCGGCGTAGGAAACTGGAAGGCGGGTCAGCACAGCAACTACGGGGCCGCTCACCTCGCTGATAGCCAGCTCAAAGTCGCGGAAAGCGTTCGTATCCACGAATCGTGCACCAAGGAGAGCGACGGGACGCGTCACAGCCGGATGCGAATAGCTCGGGGAAAAACCGACGACCGTGGAGCGTGGGGTGACCATGACCATGAGGGCAGCGAAGAGCGCTGCTGACTGACGATTGCAGACGAGGATATCGTGCCTGGTTGCGTCCCCTCCAAGGTGCGCCAGGGCAACCTCATGAAGACGCGGCCAGTACATGGCGGAACTGAGTTCATCGCTGTAGACGTCCTGACCGCTTGGTTGCATCCCCCGCTCCAGACCCGAGAGGTCGAAAATGGCCTCCCGACCACCTTGGAGAACCCTCTGTCGGATGTGGCGGCGAGCCTCGGCGAGTTTGAGGAACTCTGTTTCGCCGCTATTCAGAATGGCTCCCCTCGCATATGGCAGTCCTGGCGAGAAGGCGTTGCCGAAGCCGTCCGTCGGCGGCGGCTCGACCCCAACCTCTACGCGGCTGACGGCGCGGTTAGAGCGGGAGTCGTTGCCCAACCGAAGCCGCCTCCGCTCGCCGCGCGATTTCCACTGCCATAGCGAGATCCTCCACTGCGAGCCCCAGGTTCATGGATATGATTCTCTGGTCGTCTGATTCCCGTCCTGTTACTTGGCCGACCAGAACGTGAGGCAGGTCGCCACTTACGGTGACATCGTCCTGAAAGAAGTCGCCATGGGTTCTATAACCGTTGTACTGCTCAAGATCATCAACGAAATAGCGATCGGCCGCACGGAGAGCCGCAGCGCTCCAATAACAGTCGTAGTCCAAGGGAAGCCCCAATGCGCCGGCCTGGAGCCAGTCGGCTTCAATCGGCCGAGCTGGGTCTTTTACTATTGGGCCCATGGTCACGACGATGTCAGCTGCCTCGACCGCAGCTCTCGCGCTGGCGAGGGTATAGAAGCCTAACTTTGCGAACGTGCCGACCGCCCAGTCCTCGAAACGCTGAGCCGCCTGAGCATCAATGTCATAGAGATACACCGATTCAATCATTGGCAGTGCCTCGCTCAACGCCTCCAACTGCGTCCGTGCCTGCGTTCCGCAGCCGATGAGCGCTACACCACGAGCCCCTGTTTTACCCAGCGACTTTGCCGTTACCGCACTGACCGCTCCGGTTCTTTGAGCGGTGAGCCAACTACTCTCCATAACCACCAATGGCGCCCCAGTGGCGCCATCATTGAGTATGAGTAGCCCCATGATCGACGGAAGACCAATCCCTAGGTTAGTCGGGTAACCCGACTGCCACTTTATGGCACCGCGACTCATCGAGGGGGAGTACGAGAGTTGCGCATGATACCAATTGGCGGCAGAACCAAAGAGCGCGACCTTCGGCGGCATTATCAACTCACCTCGTCCCCGCGCCTCTAGAATTGACTCTAGCAAAGGTATTGTCTCGACCATGCTTGGCCCAACGGAAACCACATCCGCATTGGATAAATACAGCAAGGTTCGGCTACCATCCATTGGATTGCTCATGCATTTCCTAGGTAGACAAGATTCCCACCACGGCCGACGGCGACCTCACGCGGCTTCGCTGGACGACGCGATTTTATCATTCGATCGCACCGCATCGACGACGGCGCGGCCGCCACGGCACGCCGGACTGGTCGAATGGGTGTTTGCTCGGCCGAGCTCATTCCCACGCGGTCATCTCCGCGAGCAACCCGCAGGAACGACGTGATGCTGTCGAGTCGCTGATGTCTCAGGATGCATTAGGACTCCTCGGCGAGCCAATAGTAGGCATTCTGGGCGGGATGGGGCCACGTGCGACTGCCGTCTTCTACGAGCATCTCATCACGATGACCGACGCGAGTCGCGATCAAGAGCACCTTCACGTGGTTATCGACTCGTTTCCGCAGATACCCGATCGTACCGACTTCTTGTTGGGTAGAGGCGAGGATCCGCGCCCGGCAATGATTGACGGCCTCGAGCGATTGCGCGCCGCCGGCTGTGCATTCGCGGTGATTCCGTGCAACACAGCCAACGTGTTTCGCGTTGAGCTGGCGGAGACTGCGGGGATCGAAGTGGTTGATTGGATCGGGCTTGCCACGACTGCGGCAACTGATAGGGGCGATACACGCATCGGCATCCTAGCCACTACCGGAACGTTGTCGTCTCGCGTATATCAAACGGCACTCGCGGATGCCGGCGCGCTGGCGATTTCCCCCAGCCCACGTGAGCAGGCCGTCATCATGAACGCAGTCTATGGCGCTCATGGGGTGAAGGCCGGTGACCGCACCGGTAGCGCCCGCGACGATTTGGCTCGCGTCGCCGGGAATCTGGTGGAGCGCGGCGCTCAAGGCCTGCTCCTGGCGTGTACTGAACTCCCGCTCGTCGCACCTGAGGCCGATTCCATTTGGAGAGGGATGGCGATAGATCCCTCGACCGTGGTCGCCCGGGCGGTGATCCGGATGACGCTTCAGTGGAAGTCGGAAGCGACGTTGCGGCTGCCTACGCCTTCGCCTCTGGGAATGCCCGTGCTGCCGGATACTGGTCCCGAAACGTTGTAGCAATGTCGACGCGCCTTGCGAACCAGACGTCCCCGACTGATTGCGCATAGTCGATAAATCGTGCAAGCGCGTCCGACCGAGATGGCCTCCCGCTGATGCGGGGGTGCAGCCCAATTGACATCATGCGGTTGACATCGTCGCCATCGTGACGCAACCGGTCGAGTTCGCAGCGCGCGGATTCAAGGAAGTGCTCGGGACTGCCGTATCCGGTCCCGAGTATGTACCGTACATCGTTCACCGTCAACGTATAGGGCACGACAAGATGGGGCTTGCCGTGGACGAGGGTCCAATATGGCAGGTCATCGTTGTAACACTCGGAGTCGTATATGAACCCCCCTTCTTCGACCACCAGCTCCCGGGTATTGACACTCATCTCACGCGAGTACCAGCCGACCGGGCGACTTCCGATCGTTGCGCTCAAGGACTGCACGGCGAGTCGGATCGCTTCGCGTTCCTCGTCGCGCGTCATTTCAAAGTGGTTCGACCATCGGTAGCCGTGAGCGGCGACCTCATCACCGCGTGTCACGGCCTTGGCTGCGACATCAGGATTCCGCTCGAGAGCCACAGCCGTTCCGAAGAAGGTCACAGGGACTGCCGCGTTGTCGAAGACGCGGAGTAGCCGCCATATCCCGGCACGCGACCCGTACTCATAGATCGACTCGACCGCCAGGTCGCGCTGACCATCGACTGCCCAGGGCAACTCAGCCATGATGTCGTTGGTGTCGTCGCCCATTGGGTATGTCTTTTCGGAGCCTTCTTCGTAGTTGACGACGATCTGCACCGCCACCCTGGCTCCGTTCGGCCACTCTATGTGGGGTGGGTGTTCGCCGTACCCAACCACCTCCCGCGGAGGTCCCGCCGCAGGTCGGTCTGCTCTCGCGAAAAACTGCTCGTTCAAGAGAGAAGGTCGTTCTTCACGCCACCCGAGGCGCACCAATGTCGATCGCTACTCCGCTGGTGGCGTCCGACCGCGAGATTGCGGAACTGAAGCCCAGTAGCGAGCGAACATCAGGACGCAGCGATCGAGAGACCCAAACCGCCAGCAGGTATAGGCCGCCTGCGGCGACCCACGTCTCTACTGGTGCGAAGCCCCAATAGCTGACGTTGTTTCCTAGAAGCCCGGTGGCGAATGAGCCAAACGTGACGCTCACGACCAGAGCGAAAACAGCTGCCCAATTGATCTTCCCGGCCTGACTCCAAGTCGGGACATGATCCAGAGGTCGCGATATGTGAAATACGCGGGGCAGTACAAAGTGGTCGACCGCCATGATGACCGTAGCCGATGGGACACCAATGGCCGTAAATGCGGCCAGTTTGTAGAATCCGTTCGAGATCACATATGGGATGATCCACGCGGCGAGGGCTGCACCTGCCGTACAAATCAACGCGCTGTAAATCCGCTTCCAGCGCTTGAGCCCGCCGAGCAGGTTCTGGATTGCGTTAATGGCCTCATAGTAGTTTCCGTCGTTGATCCCTACCTGCGTGATCAAGATCACGATGAATGCAAGCCACGTCAAACCAAACAGCGACAGGTGCGTAGCGGTGCCCACTGCAGGGCCAAAATCGAGACTGGGCGACAGCCGGGCGATGGTCCAGCCGGCCAGACCACTAAAAATGAGACCGACGGTCAAGGCGAAAGCGAGGGGCAGCGAGGGGAACCAGAACTTCGGTTTGCCATATCGCCAGTAATCTGGCTCAGCACCCCAGACTGCGGCACCAACAACCGTACCAATCGCTGCGAATTGGGTCAGAGGAACCGTGGCCTGCGGAGTGGCGCTCGTGATATGGCCCTCTATGAGCCCACGAATGACGAGATATATAACCCACAAAATCAGCAGCGGCGACACTATGTAGCGGGCGTACGTCGCGAGGCCGGTGAACCCGAAGAGGTTGTTGAACACCATCACAACTCCGAGCACGACCCCAATGGTGAGAATGGCGGTCCACCCATAAAGGCCGCCAAAGAGCGCTGCTGTGAGATTGGCTTGATACCCGGCCCACCCCATCTGCACCCCAAACACAACCAACGAGATCAAACCTGATCCCGCGATCCCGAAGATGGATCGAGAGAGCAGCGAGTGCGTCTGACCTGAGCGCGAACCAATGAACGCCGCGACCATGGAGTACGCAAAGTAAAAAGCCGCCCCAATCACGAGATCTATTGTCGTTTCCAACAAACCGAGTCCCGCCTGGAAGAGCGCGAAGCCAGTGAAAATATAGACCCACCCGGCCTCCAGCACCAGCCAGACAGCGCCGAGGGTCAACATCGATCTGCGGCGGTCGAGCGGGACAATGCCGGACTCCGTCGTGGTGAAGTCGTGCGCGACGGATTCGCGGAGCGTTTCTAACTCTAGCCTAAGGTCGGACTCGCCCTCATTTCCGACGGCCAATGGACGAACGCCCTCTGGATCCGAGATCATCTGCACTCCTCGACAAGCCCCAGTTTGGCGCGGACTATACATAGTCCTGAAAGCCCTGCGCAAGCGGATCCCGTAAAAGGTGCGTGCCTTGCCGTAACGCCAACACGGTTTGGCCCTTTGAGGGCTGCGGCTCAGGTTTCAGCGAGACATTTGACCACGACCTTGTGGTTCGGTTTGCGGATGTCCTCCTCGCCATATTCCGTGTCAATCGAACTGGGTGCTGCGTAATCGAAGTGCATTGGAACCTCCCCACGCGCGCGCGGTCCGAGGCGTATGAATTCTCCGATACGCCCTGCGGTCTTGGGAACCGCACCGCTCGACAACCGGGAGCCGACTTGCCAAGCTCGAGAGCGAGTGGGTGACCTCGGCGCCAAGGCGGCCGTTGACGACGTGGCACGCACGCTGTCGGATCGGGAGTGCCGGTCTCCCCGCCTTACGGCGAGGTCCGCTTCAGCAGATATCCCTGATGGGATTCGTTACACGCGGCTCGTTGTTGCTACCCGCGCCGCGAGCTTGTCGAGCGCCGTCGCCCATCCCGCAGCACCCGGTGAATCGCTCGGAATCCCAGCATGGGTCAGCACCATCTTTGTGACGCCGTCAAGTTGCTCGAGTTCCACTCGGACCTCGGTTGTGCTGGGATGCCCGTCGCCCATACCCATCGCTGAAGCAGACACGGCGTTGCCGTTCTCGTCGGATATGAACTCGGTATATACGAGGAGTTGGTTTGTGACCACCTGGAGGTATTCGCCGGCGAACCACATCGACATCCGGCCCGCAGGCGTCTGCACCTCCATGCAAATCAGGCGGCTCCCGCCGACGCGCACGTCCATCCTGGCGACCGGGATGGTGGCACCGGTCGGCCCGAACCACTCCTTGAGGTGCTCGGGGTCGGTCCACATCTGCCAGATGAGGTCGGCTGGCGCATCGAAGCTGCGCTCGATCACCACCTCATCCTGGGAACGTTGAGTGTCAGTCATCCTGCTTGCCAGCCTCCTGTTGCCGTCCGAGTTGCATGAGGTAGTCGCTCATCCGGTCGAATCGGGATTCCCAGATGGGCCGATATCGCTCGGTCCAGTTCAAGACGTCCTGGAGCGGCGTGGCGTCGATCGCGCACGGCCGGTATTGGGCTCGGTGACTGCGCACCACCAACCCGGCTCCCGCCAGCACTTTGATGTGTTTCGAGACCGCTGGAAGGGTCAGGTCGAAAGGTTTGGCGAGCTCGTTGACCGTCGCCTCGCCCTGCGCCAAGCGGGCCAGGATGGCGCGCCGAGTCGAGTTGGCCAGGACAGCGAAAGTCTCGCTGAGGCGGTCTTCGTCGATCGCCTTCGCTATGGGTCCCCGGGTACTTTCCACATCGGCTAATTTACCACAATGGAAACAATGGAGGCAACCTCGTCGACGCGACAGGGCGCGGGCCAGAATGCGGCAATGATCGTTGAACCCTTTCTCATCCACGTCGACGATGAAGTGCTGAGCGACCTTCGCCGGCGCATTCTCGCGACGCGTTGGCCCGTGCCGGCGCCAGGTCCAGCGTGGGGGCAGGGGACTGATCTTGCGTACCTCAAAAGCCTGCTTGCAGACTGGTCCGGTGGGTTCGATTGGCGAGCCGAGGAGCGTCGGATCAACCGCATGCGTCAGTTCCGCGCAGGCGTCGACGGCGTTGCGATCCACTTCGTCCATGAGCGCGCCGTGAACGGATCAGGGATCCCGCTCATGCTCCTCCACGGCTGGCCGAGCACCTTCGTCGAGCTGTTACCGCTGGTCCCTCTATTGACGGATCCTGACGCGCTCGGCATCGACGGCCCGGCCTTTGATCTTGTGATCCCGTCGTTGCCGGGCTATGGGTTCTCCGAGCGCCCGGAGCGCGGGAATTACCGCGACATCGCCGGGCTGATGCACAGCTTGATGCACGGTTTGGGCTATGCGCGTTACGGCGTTGGAGGGGGAGACTTCGGCGCCGGCGTCGCCACCGTCATGGCGCTCGACGACCCTGAGGCGACGCTCGGGATCCACCTCAGCAATCTTGAGTTCTCGCCCCAACTCGACGATGGCTCGCGACCGCTGTCCGAGGCGGAGCGCAAGTACCTGGGGCAGCAAGATCTCTGGGATCAGGCCGAGAGAGGGTACAGCGCGATCCAATCCACCAAGCCACAAACGCTCGCGTTTGCGCTCAACGACTCTCCGGCCGGACTGGCGGCGTGGATTGTGGAGAAGTGGAGATCCTGGGCCGACACCGAAGGTGACCTCGACCGGCGATTCCCGCGCGAATTGCTGCTGACGATGCTGATCATCTTCTGGGCTACGGAGTCAATCACGACCTCGATGCGCGACTATTACGACAACCGCTGGGATGGGGTCACACTTGGACCGCAGACCTTCGTCACAGTGCCCACCGGGATCGCCAACTTCGCGAGACAGTTCATCTTCGAGGGTCAACCACCGCGAGAATGGGCCGAGCGCCTGTACAACGTGCGCCGCTGGACCGAGATGCCGCGTGGTGGACACTTCGCTCCTGCCGAAGAGCCACGGCTTCTTGCAGCGGATATCGCCACGTTCTTCGCGGATCTTTGATCCTGGGCCGGCTACCCGGAAGGTCAGTGCAGTTCCGATCAAGTGACAGGTCACACGTGTGGACCGGCATGATCCTCCCAGCGCTCGTCAGGAGCGAAGATCAAGCATCGAATCACGCTCCCGCCCCGCACCTGCGATGAAGATCGTCGATCGATAGTACGCGAGCTCGGCGATTGACTCGCGCACGTCGTCGAGTGCTCGATGTGCCTCCTTCTTGGCAGGCGCGCGAGCCAGGACGTCCGGATACCATCGCCGGCAGAGTTCCTTGATGCTCGACACATCGATCGACCGGTAGTGCAGGAAGTCGTCGACCTCAGGCAGCTGTGCTGCAAGGAAGCGTCGGTCTGTCCCGATGGAATTGCCGCACAGCGGGACTGTTCGTGGTTCGCTGATGTGCGCGCGGAGGAATTCGAGTGTCTGCCGGCCACCGTCGGCCATGGAGATCGCCGACGTCTGGATGGCCGCAAGCAAACCGGAGCGTGTGTGCATGGTCCTCACGACACCATCCATCTGTTCCAATTGATCAGGGGTGGCACGTACGACGACGTCCGGCCCCTCGGCGATCGGCCTGAGCTCGTCGTCGGTGAGCAGCGTCGCAATCTCAACGATCACGTGCCGCACGGGGTCAAGCCCCGTCATCTCCAGGTCCATCCATACGAGCACGGCACGATCCTAGCTCCTAGAGAAATGGACGTGCCCGGTGACATGCGCAGTTGAAGTTGGCTTCGGCCGCGACCCGAATGGAGTAACTGCATCAGTCAGATTGCGTACGTTCGCATCTCGTCGAACACCAACCCTGTGGATGACCATGTGAGAAAGCCCATTGGGCACCGATCGCTCATGGAGACATCAGGGCATGACCACGCACACATCGTTCCACACAACCGGCCGGCAGATCGCCACCATTCTCACGGGGATCGTCGCATCCGGCGGAATGATCCTCTTGGGATCCAGCCCGGTTGACGCGGCCAGTGGCACGCAGGTCGTCACTGGCGCCACGCTGGGTGGCGTCCTCAGCATCACCGCGCCTGCGGCCCTGACGCTGCCGACGTTGGTTGGAGGTAACGCAACGAGTGCGACGAATCTCGGTAGCGTGAGCTGGACTGACACACTCAACGACTCCATCGTGTCGAGTGTCACGCTGGCCGCGACGAATCTCTGGCACGCTGCCGGTGCCGGCCTCTACATCCCATGGGCAGACTTCACCATTACGGTGGACCCAACAGTGAGTGCCAATCCCATGAACACCGGACCGGCGGCGACCGTGCCGGCGGGAAGCCCATACACGCTCGCCGGAGCCGCCACCACTGACTTCGCAACCTACTCCACGCCAATTACCCTCGCAACCGAGTCGGCCACCAGTGAGGGGACTTGGACTCAAGCAGCCAACCAGATTGTCGTAGCTGTGCCGGCCAACACGACGCCAGGCACCACGTTCGCAGCGACGATCCAGTACACCGTGACGGGATAGCTGTCGGATCCGGCGCTCGACTCATCTCACCTAAACCGCAGAGTCGTTAGCGACACTTGCCATGTGACCCACATCACACCCTTTGCGATCGCCGCCGTCGCATCGTCGATGCCATCACACGTCGACACAGTCGATGCCATCCCGTGACGGCATCAACTGTGCGTTGCGCGCACGCTGGATCGAGAAGGATAAGTTGAAGATTGGTTCGACCAAACGGCTCACCAGAGTTGGTGTCCGAGCGATCGCGTTTGTTGCCAGCGTCGCACTCCTGAGCGAGGGTTTGCTGGCGGCGCCGGTTGCGCTCGCCGATGCGACATCGGCCCCAAACGCACCGCAACTCTTCGGTGTTCACCCAGTGGAAGAGGGAAGCACAACCCTTCCCGGAGGACACTTCAATTTCGCACTGGTGCCGGGCCAGCGCGTTACTGACGGTATCGTCGTGGAAAACCTCTCGAATCGGGTTCTAACGTTCCATATCTATGGCGCGGACCTGATTACAGCGACTGGCGGGGGACTGGCTCCGGCGCAGCCCACGGCGACCATGCGGCGCGTCGGCGCGTGGATAACGGTCTCGAAACCGAGGGTGACCATCGCCGCCCACGACCAGTTCACAGATAGCTTCACGCTGAGACTGCCCGCGGTTGTGTCGTCGGGTGAGCACCTCGGTGCTGTTGTCGTCTCGGCCGATGTTGGTACGACGTCTCAGGGTAGTCCGATCCAAGCGCGAGCGGCATTGATCACCGTGGTGTCTGTACCGGGTGCGGCGCACCCGTCGGCGATATTGGGCGCGTTGCGGGGATCGACAGCCGTCATGGGTCAGGTCGAATTTGGCATTACGCTCTCCAACAACGGGAATCTATTCCTCACCTATGCGGGTTCTATCAATATCGTGGACGGCGAAGGTCGCCGTGTCGTGCAGTTACCGCTCACACCCGCAAGTGCGTACGTCGTGCCCAACGGGCAGGCGCCGCTTGCTGCCGTCTGGAAACAGACGGCTTCGCTCTCCGGCCGGTATAGCGCCCAGGTGACTCTCAGCATCCTGGTGAACGGGGCCGCGGTGGCAACGCTGCGCTCCCAGTCGCTAGCGATGAACTTCTCATCGGGGCTTCCCATGGCGGTAGTCGTGGGAATTGGTCTGGCTGTACTGCTGCTTCTTGTGGTCGTGAGGTGGTCGGCGCGTCGGGCCATACGTCGCAGACGACTCCGGAGCCACGCGCCGAAAGTCAGCGTGCGCAACAGGCTGGCCTGAGGTGATACAGACAGCCCGAATCGAGCGCCGCATGCCGGTCGAGGATGCGAATGCCATTGACGAGGCGAGGGTCTCGAGTGCCACCACGCCTCGCGCGACCGTCCTGATAGTCGACGACGATCCAGTGGTGCGGGAGATCACCGAGCGCGTTCTCGAAAGGGCTCACTACGCCGTGGTGCAGGCCTGCGGCGTCGAAGAGGCGCGGATGCTCTGGGTGCGACACCATCCCGAAGTCGCGCTCGTCGATCTCGAGCTCGGCGGAGAACCAGGGTCGGTGCTCCTCAAAGAGAACTGGGTTCGGAGTTTTGACACGGCGATCGTCATGTTGACCGGTTCCGACGATGTCGATGTCGCGGAGGCGTCATTCGAACAGGGAGCCTCGGGGTACGTGGTCAAACCGTTCACGCCGAACGAACTGCTGATGCAGGTCAGCAGCGCCTTGCGCCGGAGGCGCCTTGAGCGATCGTCCGCCGACCAGGTCTTCGAGCTGCAGCGCAAGGTGGTCGAGAGCACACTCGGGATTAGCGAGCTCAAGCTGCGCCTGGAACGCGTCAACCTCGGATCGTCACTCGAGGACGAACGAATCGTCGGTCACCTCAGTTCGGCGGTGTGTCTTCGCGACGATGACACCGGTCGTCACATCGAGCGGGTCAGCATCACCGCGGCCGCCCTTGCTGACTGGCGCGGATTTGTTGTCGATCCGGCCTCTGCCATTCGCCTTGCTGCTGCGATGCACGACGTCGGCAAGATCGGCGTCCCCGACTGGGTCCTGCTCAAACCGGGTCGTTTGTCCCCGGACGAGCGGGCGATCATCGAGCGGCATTGCGAACTGGGTTACGCGCTCCTCAACGGTTCCAGCAGCCCAGTGCTGCAACTTGCCGCGTCGGTCGCCCTGAATCACCACGAGCGATGGGACGGTAACGGGTATCCCAACCGCCGGCGCGGAGAGGACATCCCCCTGGAGGCTCGCATCACGTCCGTGGCCGACGTTTTTGACGCGCTGACCCGGGACCGAGTCTATCGGGCCGCACTCCCGGTGGAGACGGCGGTGGACGTCATGCTCCACGATCGCGGCGGCCTCTTCGATCCACAGCTGCTCGATCTCTTCCTTGATCACCTCGACACGGTGCTGGATCTCACCAAGGGACTTCCGGACCCCGCAGTGCCTCGGGCCACGCGAATCGTCATCGCAGGCGAGGAACCGGTCCTGGTCGATGGGTTGCTGCGACTCATGAACCGGCGAGGCGAGATACGGGTGGTCGGGACCGGGCAGACCATCAGGGAGGCGCTCGACACCGTGCGAAGCCTCCGCCCCGACGTGCTTCTGGCGGACTACCGGATGCCCGATGGTGAAGCTGCGAGCCTGGTACAGGCGGTGCACGCTGAGCTTCCGGAGACAAAGGTGATCGTACTGATCGATACCGCGGCCCCGGAAGCTGCCGTGCGATGCGTGTCTGCTGGCTGCTCGGGTGTGGTTGCAAAGACTGCGACCGTGGATGATGTCGCGAGGGCGATACGACGCGTGCACGACGGCGAGCTGGTCATCGCGGCCGAGGTGCTCCCGCATGTTGTCTCCGGATTGCGCCATGGAGAGCACCGGATCGGAGATGACATCACGCGTCGTGAACTCGAATTGCTCGGATATCTCGCATGCGGGCTCGCGTTGCCAGACATCGCTCAGGCGATGTCGATCAGCATGAATACCGCTCGGAACCACACGCAGCGCGTGATCGAGAAGCTGGGTGCCCACTCCAAACTCGAGGCCGTGATCATTGCCATGCGGGAAGGTCTTGACATGGCACCGCGATGACCGCCAGCCACGGGGCCGGCTCGAGACAGTTCGCTGCCTGTCTCGAGGACGTGCCGGATGCGATCATCGGGGTTGACCCCTGCTCGATCACGCCCCGATGCCAAGGCGCCGGACCTCCATGTGGCCGCCGATCGCCTCCTGGTGACAAGACGCTGGGGTGGTCGAGCGTTCAGCACCTCAAGCGCAGATGTAGCGTGAGCGACAGCTGTGTCTACGTTGCGTCCGCTTCGATCAAAGCTTTCAGGTTCTCCGCCGCGGTCTCGAAGTGCTTCCGTGTCAAGCGAACGATCACCGGTTCGGCCAGTTTGAAAAAGCCCCGACTCTCGCCTCGATAGACTGTCGCCAGTCGGGTTCCACCCTCCACTGCCTCAAGCGTGCTCTCGACCTCCAGGTGAATCGGACCGGAGATCGACTTGCTGGTGAATCGTTCGTTGGCAACGTACTCGGTACATTCCGAGAGGGACTCATAGCTCCGTCCCAGGAACTTGCCGACATACAAGACAGTCGTACCGACTTGGACCGGTCCATCGCCTGCCTTTCGCGCCTCGGTCAACCCGGGGTTCCACTCAGGCGCTTTGTCGAAGTCCACAAGAAAGGCAAAGACCTCATCGATCGGCCGGTCGATGACTGTCACGACATCAAACTCGTTCATTTGCTGCCTCCGCCCGAAACCCCTTGATCATCTGCAGCAACCGTAGTGATTCCGACACAGCCAAGAAAGGCTGCCAGCATGCGCAAAATGGATGGGGCCAGCACCACTCAACGCGCGCACCGTAGCGACGTCCAAACTCCCACCGGCGTTGCTCTCGTCCCTGCCGGCAGGACGCCCCCCCCGCCAACGTGAGCCAGGCTGAGCGATGGCCTTCCACCCGGCACCTAGCCACGACGGTCCTCTCGCGGACCGACGAGGATATCCGCACACTGAGACTATCGCGTGTCATGTTGATTTGCCCGAAGTGCGAATCCGACCGGGTGATCCCGCTGACCTTCCCTCCGGATCTCGGAGAGATCATGGTAGGGATGCCTCATCGTCCGGTCGCCAAGTGTGCGGACTGCGGGCACGAGCTGTCTGCCGAAGAAGTCACGGCGCAAGACGAACCCTCTGGCTGACGCTCCCGGAGTCGGCCAATGGTGTTCGGTGAGCCTGGCGGTGGCCCAGTCCCATGGTGTCTTGCCTGCATTGCCAAGTCGTTCGGGCTGCCCGCCAGGCTCGCTGATTCAGACTGCCCCACTGCCAGGGTTCTGGTGATTAATTGCACGCTGGCGTGGGCGACGGTCGCGTAGTCCGACGCCCCCGTCTCCAATGACCTAATCCGTCGGACCGTCTAGTCGCGTCTCGTCACAAACTCCTGACCGGTTCGTATACCGAGATGGCCGTGCCGTCCGTGAATACTTTCGAGTCGACGAGCCTGAGACGGAGAGGCGCGAGCAGGTCTTTGAACAGAGGCATCCCGCTGCCCAGGGCAACGGGACGGATCACAAGGCGATATTCGTCGATCAAGCCGTCCCGCGAAAGCGCCTGTACAAACCTGGCGCCGCCGTGGGCCATGATGTCCTTGCCGGACTCACTCCTGAGGCGCGCGATCTCCTCGCTGAGGTCGCCCCGGGCGATGCGTGACTCGTTCCATTCGGCCTTCGTGAGGGTCTTGGAGAAGACCACCTTGGGGATGTTGTTCATGAGATCCGCATACTCGGCCGGGCCGTTGTAGGGCCAGTGGCCTGCCATCTGCTCGTATGTGACGCGCCCCATGATGTGGGTGCCGGCCTGGTGCAGTGACTGGACCTTCCATCTCCTAACCGCCTCGTCCTCGTCGGGCGCGTCAGCCTCGCTTGTGCCTTGCGGGCCGCCGGCCACCATGCCGTCCACCGACAGGCCCATCTGCAACAGCACTTTTCGCATGTCTGTCCTCCTTCGTCATGCTCCCGACCGCCGCGTCGGCGTCTCGTTCTAGCTCGTTGGCGAGCGAAAAGAGCCTAGCTTCCAGTCTCGACGAGAGCCGCGAGGCGATCCCAGCTTTCTGCGAGTCCCTCGGCCATACCCGCGTTGACCATGGCGTCGCGGTCCTCAACTGCCTGGTAGACGGAGTGCACCGTCAGCGTTGTCTTACCGTTGTGCTCTTCGAAGGTCACGGTCTCGAGTGATATGTGGCCGGGCATGCCTTCGAATTCAAATGTCCACGTTATCCGCTCAGGCTCGACGATTTCGTGAAACACGCCGTGGAATGCAAACTCGTTTCCGTCGGCATCACGATTGATGAAACGCCACGAACCACCCGGACGCACGTCCATCTTGTCGACGATGGTTGTCAATCGTGCCGGCCCCCACCATTGCGCCAAGAGTTTCGGATCCGTGTGCGCCCGAAACACACGCTCGCGGGGTGCATCGAAAACCCGGGTGACGACGATCTCTTGTACGCCGGGTTTCGCGGCCAGGTCCAGTGCTTGTGCGGCGGTTTCTCCCACGGTTAGTCCTCCTGTCGAGTTGACTCGTTTCGGTCAGATGCATCGGGGTGCTCCGCGAGGTGGGCGGCGAGCCGGTCGAGTTGGCTCGCCAACATGGCCCGCCGCTCAGCGATCCATTGCTCAGCCGCCTGCAGTGCCGCCGGTTCGATGCGGCAGGTGCGCACTCTGCCAACCTTCTCAGACCGCACGATTCCGCAGTCCTCCAGCACTTGGAGGTGCTGGACGACGGCGGCGAGCGTTATCGCGAGCGGTCGGGCGAGCTCGCTGACAGAGGCGGGCCCGTCCGACAACTGGTCGACAATGAATCTTCGGCTTGGGACTGCGAGGGCTTGGAACACCCGTTCGGCTTGAGCCGATTGGTTAAGCATGGACTGAAGTATATGGACACCTCTGCCCAACAGTCAAGTGGTTGCTTAAATGAAGCCAGGCCTCCAAACGGGGACTAACGCGCGTTCGACCTTGCGATTCCGATCGCCTGATCAGCCCGCGTGGTGCGCCGCGTTTTGAGCTTGGCTCAAGAAACAAAGTTGCACGCTGGGGTGCGCGACGATCCTTCGCTTGGCTCCCGTACGGGGTTCTATGCATGTGGATCCCAGCCTTGGCATACTCCACCTCCAAGGCGCATCAATCGTATAGATGGAGAGGAATAGCGATGGCGAACCCTGTCGTGGCGGCGTCCGACGAGACCAAGACCGACATCCGAGCCACGATCGAGAGTTACGCGGCGCTGCGTAAGGCTGGCGACGTGGAGGGCCTGGTCAACCTCTTCACCACGCTCGGATCGGTAATGCCTCCGGGTGCGCCGACTAGCACAGGGCCCGAAGCGTTGAGCGCAGCGTACGAGCCGTTCCGAACGGCCCTGGGACTGGAGTGCAGCTACGAGTTCGACGAGATCTTGTCGGACGCGGACCTGGCTTCGGCCCGCACCCGAAGCACTGGGACGGTGCTCGACCGAGCGAGTGGCGAAAAGTCACCGGCATCCTGGCGCGAGTTGTTCGTTCTGCAACGAGTCGACGGTCGCTGGAAGATCGCCCAATACATGTTCCAGGGGATGGGAAGCTGACCTAGCCCCTGGCGTCCGCGGAGCAACACATTTCCATGAGACGGTCCACGAGCTCGAAGCAAAAGGTACCGCGATCCGATTCGCTGCTGCCCCGATATCGGTTCGGCGAGCTGCCGGCTGCAGATCTGTTATCCGACATGCTTCCGTGAGCCGAGGGCGTCGGCAAGCTTGACGCGGGATCCAATTCGCAGCACCGCGTTTCGATAGATGCGTCCGGCGAGCGCCGCCAGGACATAGATGGTCGCGCGAGCACGAGGATCACGCTGAGCACGACTTGCTAGAGCGGCACCACACCCGCCGCGACGCGCACCGGCATGATCATCGGCGAGAACAGCGGGATGAGCGAGAAGACGGTGGTCGCCGTGCTCCCGGGTTCGGGTGCGGCGACGGTGAGCGCGAGGATACACGGGGCGACGAGCACCAGGATCACCGGCATCGCCACGGTGGACACGGCCTCCTGGCGTGACACCAATGGAGCCCGCAGCCGCAAAGAGCGGTGCATAGATCAGGTAGCCCAGCACGAACCACACCACGTCGCTGATGACCACGTCGAAACCGAGTGTCGGGATCGACACCAGCTTGGTGGCACTGGCGAACACCAGGGCGACAATCACGACCTGCACCAGCGCAACCAGGCCGATGCCGATGATCTTCCCCAACATGAGCTGCCACGGTCGCACCGTCGCGAGCAGGATCTCGAGGATGCGGTTCGACTTCTCTTCGATCACCCCGGCCGCGACGAGCTGCCCGTAGCCGATCATGGTGACATAGAGCGTTCCCGCGACGAGCAGGCCGATGACGATCTGCTCCACGCGCGCAGCGTCGACGGGCGAGAGTTCATTGAAATTCACCGAGAAAGCGACGCGCCCAGCGAAAGCGATGCGAACGCTGCGCAAGCTCCGCCTCGATGAGTTCATGGCCATCTATGGGTGGAAGGAACCAGCGTAGTCCCCTTTTGCCCCGTCTCTGCGCCGGATGGCGCTTCCTCATACCTCGCCCGACGAGATTCCGCTCGGTGTAGCCTCATGCTCTGTGCCACACGCTCTCGTCTGTCGAGTCTGTGGTGCGGCGCTGCCGGCTGTTTGCGCAGGGCGGCCCTACTTCGTGTGACGCCTACATGACGCTACAGCAGAGGAGGTGGAGCGGGGGTTGTGCGGTGGCTTGAGCCCGGCCGCCGCCCGGAGCTTTCTCACGACCCACATCGTCGGGATGCTCCGGTCGCGGAGGGCCCTACTGGCGGTCTCGAAAGGCGCAAGATCTATCTGAGGGGAGGGATCTACACGAAGCTCATATCCCTTCCTGAAGGAGACCCCTGGCACCGCGTCAGGGGTCTCTTCACATTCGCCGAGAGGGCGCGCGACGGTGCTTCTGTCAGGAAAGCACCGCGGGGCGGCCCATTCCTTCTGGGGCAGCCCTCCTCATGTGGTGCGGAGACACGTGAGCGCGCTCGTGAGCATATCCCTCTGGCTCGGGGCGCCGTCAGCCACCCAGCCTGCCTAGCTCCAGTGCGAACGAAACATCTCGCGAGCCGTTGTCCTGGCGTAAATCAGCTCGCCACACTCCGCGCATTTGGCCATGGGGCAGACCGGGTTGTTTGACCGCTCTGAGCGCCGCTCATCGACCTGAGAAGCATCGAAGGTTAGGGGAACAAGCCGGTCGGAGCTGCAGCGAGGACACGTGATCACAACCGGGCTATCGTTCCACCCGGTCCGGTGGCGCGGGGGGCGTGGTCTTAAGACTTGGTGCCCTCGTGTGACCCGCCCGCGACGTGCCATGAGCAGCTCAGTCACGGCAGCGACCGAGACTTGCCGCATGGCCATCTCGAAGCGAATCCCCAAGAGGGTTTCGAGGACGTTTCACTATCCAAGTGTGAGTTGTCGTCGCTGCGCCATGGGAGACGAAGGCGCGCAGGCGCTGGTGGAATACGCGCTCGTCCTCTTCCTGATCGCCATCGTGGTGATCATCGTTCTCCAGATGCTCGGGCACCAGGTCAACAACGTGTTCTCGAACGTGAACAACGGGGTGGCCGCGTAGCGGAGGGCACCAGTTCTGGGTCTCGTGGGAGGTGACGGCAACGTCGCAGTCGAAGGGAATGGATGGAGAGGCCCAGACGATGTGTTGGGGTTTCTCCAATACGGCTCTCTGGCGAGTCTCCGAACGGCGGTCGTCAACTGAGTTCCCGTTAGAGCCTATGCTGGTCCCAAGGGCCGGGCGAGGCAACAGTCACTTCCTGGCGAACGGCCATTTCCCCCTGATGGGCGTCGACAGGGCCATCGCCCGACCCCCACCCCGGCTGCGGTCAGCTCTGGTGTGTTAACTGCACGCTGGCGTGCCCTACCGTGATCGTTCCCGGCATTAGGCTGCGGCGAAGGACCTCGTGATCGGTAAATGCGGCGCATATCATTCCTACGTGCCATTGGGTCTCCGCAACATTACCTTCGACTGCGCGCACCCAACGGACCTCGCCCGCTGGTGGACCAGGGTGACCGGCTGGGAAGAGGATCCCGGCAATCCCAATCTTCCCGAGGATGATGAGGCGGCCCTCGTCGCCCCCGACCGGTCGTCGAACCTTCTCTTCGTAAAGGTCCCCGAAGCGAAGGAGGTCAAGAACCGCGTGCACCTGGACCTGCAGCCCACCGACGGCACGCGCGATGATGAGGTGATGCGGCTCGTCGCACTCGGGGCGACCGTGGTCGCTGACCGACGCCGACCGGACGGCGCCGGCTGGGTGGTGATGGCCGACCCCGAGGGCAACGAGTTTTGCGTCGAGCGCAGCACCAAGGAGCGGGCGGCAGCGCCTCCTCCACCCAGTTAGGCCGATCGCCCACCTAGCAGGCGGCTATCGGAAGCCGCGGCGTTGGGCGCGAGTCGGGTTGTCTCACTAAACGCCGCCCCAGAACACACTGGGGTCATCCCCTCTGGTGTGCTAATTGCACCCTATGGTGTACGAGGCCGTTGTCCCTTGCAGTGTGGGTGCTGGCACACCCGTTGAGGGGGGGGTAGTCTCGAGTGGAAACCGTCCGGCTATTACCCTGGTGAGGCTGGTGGGGCGTGAGACAGACTCATGCCATGTCGGCCGCGACCCCGTCGACGTCCACCGCGCTCGCTTCCACAACTGCGCGCCCAGCACCAGTTGGACGGGCTCCGGCAGTCGCCGGAATCGCGATGACCGCCTTGGTGCTCGCGTTGACTGCGGCCCACTTCGCCTTTGAGGCATCGGTGGTCTCGGACCGCGTCCGGCCCGGTCTGCGCACCGTACTGGCTGAGGACCTCGCGACCACACTCCCGCTGATCGCCGCCGCGGTCGTCGGAGCCGTGATCTTCGCGCGTCAACCGCACAACCGCGTCGGATGGCTTGCTTTGGCAGCGGCCTTGGTCGGGACACTCAAGGCGTGGACCGTGGTCGACTACGCGGCCGTCGGGTTGGACGTCTCGCCAGGGTCCGTGCCCGCACCGCTGTTCCCGCTGTGGCTAGGGCAGATGTCGCCCTTCTTGATTTTCGGCCTCTATCTCGTCGTCCTGCCTCTCATCTTTCCTGACGGACGCTTGCTCGACCGGCGTTGGCGCTGGGTGCTCGTCGCCTACGCGGGCGCTTTGCTGCTTGCCATCCCGACCCTGTTTGATCCGATAGATCTCCAACAGTTCGGTGTGAGCAACCCGTACTCCAACGCGGCGCTCGCTGGCTATGTCGTCAACGTACCGAGCACGCTGCTCTTCATCGCGCTCTTCATCGGCAGCGCTGCAGGCGCGTTGACGTCGCTGGTCAAACGCTACTCGCGGGCTGCGCCCGACCTGCAACACCAGATCAAGTGGCTGATCCCCGCTGGGATCCTGACCCTCGGCGGTGTCGTCGTCTACGGCTTGATCTCGGCACCCCAGGGAGCGAGCGGTCACGGAGGCTTGGCTGCGCTGGTGCCGCCGCTAACGGCAACGAGCTTGCCGCTGGCGGTCCTCGTAGCCGTGCTGAAGTACCGGCTCTTTGACATCGATATCGTGATCAACCGCGCGCTGGTATACGGCGTCTTGGGGCTGTTGATCACCGCCGCCTACGTGGGCATCGCCGTGGGGATCGGGACCGTGGTGGGGAGCGGGGGCAAGCCCAACCTGGCGCTCTCCATCCTGGCCACGGCGATCGTGGCGATCAGCTTCCAGCCGGTGCGCGAGCGGGTGCAGAGGGTGGCCAACCGGCTGGTGTACGGGCAGCGGGCGACGCCGTACGAGGTGTTGAGCGAATTCTCCGGACGCGTGGCGGAGACATACGCGGCGGACGAGGTGCTGCCCCGCATGGCGCGGGTGCTCCAGGAGGGGACGGGGGCGGAGTCGGCGACGGTGTGGCTGCGCGGGAATGCGGAGCTGCGCCCGGCGGCGACCTTCCCGGACGCGTTGGGGGCGCGCCACGCGCTGCCCATGAGCAATGGGACTCTGCCGGCACAGCCGGAGGCGACGCGCGCGGTCGAGGTGCGCCACCAGGGCGAGTTGCTCGGCGCGCTGAGCGTCAACAAGCGTCGTGGTGAAGGCCTGACGCCGATCGAGCAGAAGCTGGTCGACGACCTGGCCCATCAGGCGGGGCTGGTGCTCAAGAACGTGGGCTTGAGCGCGGACCTGCAAGCGCGGCTCGATGAGTTGCGCGCCTCCCGGCAGCGCCTCGTGAGCGCCCAGGACGTGGAGCGGCGGCGCCTGGAGCGCAACCTCCACGACGGTGCCCAGCAGCACCTGGTGGCGTTGAAGGTGAAGCTGGGACTGGCGGAGGTGCTCCTGGGGCGGGATCCGGCGAAGGCCCTGACCATCCTGCAGCAGCTCAAGCGCGACGCCGACGAAGCCTTGGAGACCTTGCGCGACCTGGCTCGTGGGATCTACCCACCGCTACTCGCCGAGAAGGGCCTGGTGGTGGCCCTCGAATCGCGGGCGCGCAAGGCGACGCTCCCCGTCCACGTCGACGCTGAAGGCATTGGTCGATACCCGCCGGAGATCGAAGCGGCGCTGTACTTCTGCACCCTGGAAGCACTCCAGAATGTGCAGAAGTACGCGTCGGCGTCAGCAGTCGAGCTGCGCTTGCGCGAGGCTGGCGGCCAGGTTTGTATTGACGTCATCGATGATGGTCGCGGGTTCGACATGAGCACGGCCACACGAGGCGCGGGCTTGACCAACATTGAGGATCGGCTTGACGCGCTCGGGGGCAGTCTGCACGTTGATTCGGCTCCGGGGCGCGGGGTGACCCTTCGCTCCATGGTGCCAGTGCCGCAAGCCACCTTACCGGCGAGCTAACCCTTCGAGGTACCCGGCTGAAGGGACAAAATTCCACGCTCGGGTGAGCGAGGCGACTGTCCTTCGGGACGTTCCGGCGCCGATGGACGAGTAGAACACGCGTCGCGCAACGGGCCAGACCGGTAGACCTCAGAGGCGCCGAGTCGGTTAAGGATGAAAGAGTAGTCGCGACCTCGCCACTTCGTCCTCAAGGATGATGCCATCGCTCCAGGACTCGGCTAGGCTCGAGCGACGACCATGGTGACCGACGTGATCAAGCGCCTCCGACGGCTGCCTCCGATTGTGCCCGACGGGGCTGTCGCGCTCGTGCTCATGGTCAGCGCCGGCCTCGCGGAATACCAGGATGCCGGGAAGCTAAGCTTGGTCGAGGTGGTGGCGATCGTGCTCATCACCCTGCCGCTGGCAGCGCGGCATATGTTCCCCACAGCGGTCAGTGCGGCTATCGGTGCCGCCCTCATCCTGCATCTGCTCCTTGGTTTCACGAATTCGTTTGTCGAGAACTTCGCAATCCTGCTCGCGCTCTACACGCTGTACGCGTCGGCTCGCGCGGGATGGCGGATCGCTGTTATGAGCGTGACCCTCGTGATCGGCCTCTCGGTCGGAGTCGCGTTGGGGTGGCGAAGCCAACACCATGTGTATCTGTCGGATATCGGATATAACGCCATCATCTTTGCGCTGCCCGTCATCCTCGGGTACGGCGTGCGCACACGGCGGGCGTATGTCGCACAGCTGCAGGAGCAGTCGAAGCTCCTCGCCCGGGAAGCTGCGGCAGACGAGCGCACTGCCATCGCCCGTGAACTGCACGATGTGATCGCCCACAGCCTGAGCGTGATGGTGCTCCAGGCAACCGCGGGCCGGCGTCTCGCCCGGCGCGATCCAGCCAATGCGGCTGCAGCGTTCGAGGTCATCGAGCAGACGGGCCGCGACGCGCTCGCCGATCTGCGGCGCGCCATCGGAGTTCTCAAGACCGACTCCGCGGAGGCAGCGGCGCTGACGCCCCAGCCGAGCCTGCTGCAACTGGACACGCTGGTCGAGCAGGTCCGAAAGGCGGGCGTGGCGGTGCGCGTCAGCATCGACGGAACGCAACGGCCGCTTGCCCCGGGGGTGGAGCTATCCGCCTATCGCATCGTGCAGGAATCCCTGACGAATGTGCTCAGACACTCCGGAGCACACGACGCAGTGGTCGCGATCAGATACGGGCTCGAGGACCTCACCATCGAGGTGACTGACAACGGACGAAACGGGACCACGCCGTCCGGGGATGGCACTGGCCTGACAGGGATGCGGGAACGGGTGGCGTTGCTGCATGGCGAGTTTCGCGCCGGCAGCACCAGCGACGGCTTCACCGTCACGGCTCGCCTCCCGCTCGAACCACGAACTGCATGATCCGCGTCCTGCTGGTCGACGACCAGCCCCTGGTGCGCGCAGGACTTCGGACGCTGCTCGACGAGGAAGCGGACATCGAGGTGGCCGGTGACGCGACCAACGGCGAAGAAGCCGTCGCGGCGGTCACGGCGCTGGCTCCGGACGTCGTGCTCATGGACATTCGCATGCCGGTTCTCGACGGGCTCGAGGCGACGCGCCGGATCACCGCACACGGGTGCGCAGCGCGAATCGTGATCCTGACGACATTCGACCTGGACGAGTACGTCTTTCAGGCGCTGCGCGCCGGGGCATCGGGGTTCCTGCTGAAAGACGCGACGGGGGACGAGATCGTGCGCGCGGTGCGGGTCGCGGCATCCGGCGACGCCCTGCTCGCCCCCTCCGTGACGCGTCGACTGATCGAGCGCTTCAGCGGTCACACACCGAGCGCCGACGCGCCGCACCTTCGCCTGCTCACCGAGCGTGAGCGTGACGTGCTCCTCCTCGTGGCCCGAGGGCTCAGCAATGGCGAAATCGCCGCGCGTCTCTTTCTCGGCGAGACGACGGTGAAGACTCATGTGGCGCACCTGCTGGACAAGCTCGAGTTGCGTGACCGCGTCCAGGCCGTGGTGCTGGCCTACGAGTCTGGACTGGTGGAACCGGGCCTGCGCTAGCTCGGGAGGCAATCTCGTCCGGAAGGACGATCCTCGTTCAGCCTTCGGGATGACGCTCGGCGACGAAGCGTCATCGGACGATCTGCGCACCGGCGACCCGGGAACAGGGCATCGAGGAGCACAGGCATGAGCGTGTTGCGGCCATTACCGACTCACACGACGATGGCGTCCACGCGGCTCGAGGAAAGAGTCGGCGCTCCCTCCCCCGCCGCGATGACTCCCTACTCCACAACACCTGATGGGTCGCGGCGGAATACTGAGTGGCTGATCGTCGGCGGCCTCGCGCTCGCCGTGCTCGCGTTGCACCTGGCAACCAACGGACTCTATGGCTTGCATCGCGATGAGCTGTACTACCTGGATAGTGCACGCCATCTGGCGTGGGGATTCGTCGACTATCCGCCGCTCACCCCAGCAATCGCACGGTTGAGCGAGTTCGCCTTCGGCACCAGCGTTTGGGGACTTCGACTCTGGCCGAGTCTCGCCGGGGCGGTGATGGTCGTCCTGGTTGCGCAGATCGCCCGCGAGCTTGGCGGCGGTAGCGCGGCGCGCATCCTTGCCACCATCGGCGCTGCCGTCAGTCCGGTGCTGCTTGGCGCCAACTGGCTCTTCGAGACGGTGACCTTCGATCAACTGACCTGGCTGGCGTGCTTCTGGCTTACAGCACGGCTACTGAGAACCGGAGATCCGCGCCTCTGGCTTGCTCTCGGCGCGGCCGCAGGCGTCGGCCTGGAGACCAAGTACACGATCGTCGCGCTCCTGACAGGGCTGGCGGTCGGCATCGCGGTCACCCCGCTGCGCCGGCACCTTCGCACCCCGTGGCCATGGCTCGGCCTCGGCCTCACGTTGGTCATCTTCCTTCCCAATGTGATCTGGCAGGTTGTCAACGGATGGCCCTCGGTCGCCTACACCTTCAACCACCACGCGGCTCAGTCCAACGACTTCGCGCCGCTGACATTCCTCTCCGACCAGCTCGCCCTGATCGGACCCCTGGCCGTCCCTCTCTGGCTCGTGGGATGGCGCTGGCTGTTCTCCGGCAAGGGCCGTGCACTCGGCGTCGCAGCGCTCGTGGTCTTCGTCATCTTCCTGCTCGCCGGCAAGGGCTACTACATCGGACCGTTGCATCCACTGGTGGTGACAGCAGGCGCATGCGGCGTCGAAGCGTGGACGCGACGGCGCGTGCGCTGGCTTCGATCAGCGACAGCTGTCGCTCTGGTAGTCCAGGCTGCTGTGTTGTTGCCGATCGCTATTCCATTGCTTCCCGAGGCCGCGATGGCGCGATCGCCACTGGCCTCGATTCGTACGGACTTCGCCGACACAATCGGCTGGCAGGACCTCGCTATTCAGGTCGGCGCCGTCTACGCGCGGATGCCGGAGAGCGCGCGATCCAGCACGGTGATCCTCACCAACAACTACGGCGAAGCCGGTGCGATCAATACCTATGGATCACCCCTCGGACTCCCGACGGCGGTGTCGGGCGAGCTGACCTACTACTACTGGAGACCCGCCCGCCTGGACGGTCCAGTCATTGGAGTCGGTCTCGATGCAGACTTTCTCTCGACACTTTTCAACGGCTGTTCGAAGGTCGCGACGGTTTCCAACGCATACGGCTTGAACAATCAGGAGTTCGGCGCTCCAATCGTCGTGTGCGCTCGACCCAAGCTCGCGCTCGACCGACTCTGGCCGCATCTGCGGTCGCTTCAGTGACGGTCACGGCTCGCTGCCCTGTGCCGTCATATGTCCATATCTCGACCGCAGGGCGTGCAGAAGCACTTAGAAGCCCATGTACGCCATCGACCAGCACGGCCTCGACCTCAATGGACTTCTCCTCAAGTGTGTTAATTGCACGCTCGTGTGAGCGTGGGTGGCCACGCTTGGCTCGACATGCGCTGCGTAACAGTGCCCGGCGTGTGCCTCGGTCTCCGCGATGGCAGCCGTCGCTACCTCGAACGCGCTTCCTCCACGCTGGGCGGCCGCCCTCGGCGGGGCAGCTGACCGGCGTTCGGGGGGAGGCGTCGTGCTGCTGCCAGCGCCCGCCGCAGCAGGAACTCGATCTGGGCGTTGCTGCTGCGCAGGTCGTCACCCGCCCAGCGGGCGATAGCGTCGTGCACGGCCGGGTCTAGGCGAAGCAGGATGCTCTTGCGTTCAGCCACCGGCTAAAGCCCTCTAGCCCTGGTACAAGGTGCCCGCGTTGATGATGGGCTGGGGGTTCTGCTCGCTGCAGAGCACAACCAGCAAGTTGGAGACCATCGCTGCCTTGCGCTCCTGGTCCAGCTCCACGATCTCGCGCTCTTCGAGCCGTGCGAGCGCCAGCTCGACCATACCGACCGCCCCCTCCACGATCCGCTGCCGGGCGGCGACGACCGCGCCCGCCTGCTGGCGCCGGAGCATCGCCTGAGCGATCTCGGGTGCGAACGATAGTCGGGTCAGCCGCGACTCAATGATCTTCACCCCAGCGGAGCCAACCCGAGCCGCAATCTCGGCCGTAAGCTGACCAGTGATCTCCTCCGCGTTTTCCCTCAGGGAGAGCTGGCCATCCTCGTGTGTGTCATATGGGTGAGCGCTGGCGACGTGCCGCACCGCGGTCTCTGTCTGGATGTCAACGAAGCGGACGAAATCGTCGACGTCGTAGAGCGCCCTCGCTGTGTCTTCGACGCTCCACACGACCACGGCGGCGATCTCGATCGGGTTGCCATCGGCGTCGTTGACCTTCGCCACCTGAGTTTCGTAGTTGCGGATCCGGGTGGACACCCGGCGGCGCTCGGTGAATGGATTGACCCAGCAGAGGCCGGCTTTGCGGATCGTGCCGAGGTAACGGCCGAACAGCTGCACCACCCGGGCTTCCCCCGGGACCACCCGGGTCAGTCCACGGAAGGCGATGGAATCGCAGATGGTGAGGAGCACCGCAACCCCTGTCAGGATGCCGCCGGCAAGCCCTCCATCGGCGCCGCTAGCTAGGACCGGGCCGAGGATGAACAGGCCCACGCAGATGAGGGCCACCACGATGATCACGGCGAGCGCCGGCAGGCCTCGGGCGGCCGGCTTGATCCGCTCTGTCATGGTCGCTGGCGGCACGGGCGGGACCTCGGTTGGGGTCGTCTCACCGGTCATCGAATCTTCTCCATGGGCTGGACATTGGTGGCATGAGGATACTATCATAGTGATATCAGATTTTACGTGGGAGGGCTCGCGCGTGGCCGACCGGCTGCTGCAGATCGACCGGGTGTCCAAGCGCTACGGATCGCTCGAAGCACTCCGCGATCTCAGCTTCACGGTTCGTCAAGGCGAGATTTTCGGGTTCGTCGGTGCGAACGGCGCCGGCAAGACCACCACGATGCGGGTGGTGCTGGGTGTGCTCGAGGCCGACGCGGGGAGCGTGCTGTGGGACGGCGCGCCGATCACCTTCGCCAACCGCCAGCGAATTGGCTACATCCCGGAGGAACGCGGGCTCTATCCGAAGATGACCGTGATCGGACAGCTGGGGTACTTCGCGCAGCTGCACGGGCTCAACCGGAAAGCCGCGCGCGAGGCGTCGACCGCACTGCTCGAGCGGCTCGGACTCGCCGATCGAGCAAAGAGCCAGCTCCAGAGCCTCAGCCACGGCAACCAGCAACGCGTGCAACTCGCCGCTGCGCTGGTGTTCTCGCCCGACCTGCTCGTCCTCGACGAGCCGTTCGCAGGACTCGACCCGGTGGCCGTCGATTCCATGACCGAGATCCTGCGATCGGAAGCCGACGCGGGGAAACCCGTCGTGCTCTCGAGCCACCAGCTCGACATCGTCGAACGGATCTGTGACCGCGTGGGGATCATCAACCACGGACAGATGGTGGCCACCGGGAGCGTGGACGAACTGATCGAGCGCGGGCCGTTGCGCTTCTGGGTGGACGCCCCCGGCGCCAGTGCCGGCTGGTATGACAGCGTCCCTGGGACGACGCTGGTCGAGCAGGATGGCTCGCGTTGGCTGCTCCAATTCGAAGACGGCGCAGACGATCAGGCGTTGCTGCGCGCCGCGCTCGCCACCGGCCCGGTGCACGAGTTCAGGCGTGATCGACCGGCGTTGACCCAACTGTTCCGAGACGTCATGAGTGGGAAGGTGGTCGATGAATAGTCAGAAGTTGATTCGGGTGATCGCGGCTCGTGAGTTCATGGCCCGCATTCGAACGCGCGTCTTTGTGATCACCACCGCGCTGACGGTCATCGCGATTGGCGGCTACATCCTGCTGCAGGCGTACGTGTTCAACAAATCGACGACGACGTCACTCGAAGTTGGCTTCGTTGGAGCAGCGCAGTCGATCTCGGCGCCCGTGCGCGCCGAGGCGGCTGCTTTCGGCGAGACCGTCACGGTCCACCCTTACACGTCGGTTGCGGCCGGAAAAGCGGATGTTCAGAGTGGCACGCTCGACGCACTGATCAGCGGATCCGGAGCCAGCACCACCGTGACTGTTCAGTCGACGGTCGATCCGACTCTGCAGACCGTGTTGAACGACGCTGCGCGCGGGCAGGTGCTGGATGAATACCTGACACAGCACCGTCTTCCTCCGAGCGACGTCGACGGCCAGCTCGCTTTCTCGGTGGGCGTCAATACCCTCTCGCCCGTCGACGCTGCGCGCCTGGCGCAGCTCGTCATCGGCCTCCTCGTCGCGGGAACGCTCTATGTCACCTTGATCATCTACGGGCAGCTCGTCGCGGCCGCAGTGATCGAGGAGAAGTCGAACCGCATCGTTGAGATCCTGCTCGCGACCGTGCGACCGTGGCAGCTCATGATTGGCAAGATCACCGGCATCGGCCTAGTTGCCCTAGTGCAGGTCGTGATCGTCGCCGGCGTCGCCCTGGTACTCGCCAGTGCCACCAAGCTGGTGTCGATCCCGACACTCGGTATTGACGTGGTCATCAGCGGCGTGGTGTGGTTCGTGCTGGGCTACCTGATCTATGCACTGCTCTTTGCGGCTGCGGGCTCGATGGTGTCGCGCCAGGAGGACGTCTCCAGCGTGGCGCTGCCGGTGATCCTGGTGCTGGTCGCCGGGTGGATCCTCACGCTCACCGTCGCCGCACCCGATCCCGGGAGCACGGCGACCACCGTCTTCTCGTTCATCCCGCTGTTCTCGCCGGTGATCATGCCGGTGCGCATCGCGACGGGAGTGGCACCTTTCTGGCAGGTCGCGATCAGCGTGGTTTTCGTGATCGCGACCATCTACTTCCTCGCCGCGCTCGCTGGGCGCATCTATCGCAACTCGGTGCTCCGCGTCGGCGGCCGCGTCAAACTTGGTGACGCCCTCGGACTTGCCGGCTCGGGAAGCAGACCGTCTGACGGGTCCGAACCCGGCAGATCGTGAACGGTGACAACGGCGAATCCGATCGCGCCCACGGCTCTGAGATCGTTGACCGACTCATGTGACATGTTTGGCCGGGCAGCTTGAAGGCCGCGCCAGCTTGGGGAAGCCAACGAGCCCTGTAATGAGATCTACATTGGCCTGCACGTAGCACAGCGGCTGACCTGAGGTGTCAGCCGCGCGAAGCGCAAGCGTATTGCGCTGAATCAGGGCGCGGGCGTGCCCGGGAGTCGATCTTGGCTCTAGAAACAAAGTTGTACGCTCGCGTGAGCGAGCCAGCTCTTCCTCGCCACTTTACGGCGGCTGTTGCTGTAAATGTTACGAGCACCGGCGCACGCTCAGCGAGCCTGAGCGCGACGATAAGCACGGGCAGCATTAACCGACGCACTCAAGCATTAACCGACGCACTCAAGAGGTGAACATGATCTTTCTCGGCGTTGCCCTGATGATGCTCGGCTTCTTTGCAAGTATCCCGATCTTCTGGACCGTCGGGATCGTGCTCCTAGTCATAGGGATCGTGCTCGAGCTCATGGGAATGGCCGGACACACGGTGGCTGGCCGGCGGCACTACTACTGACACGCCGCCAACCACGACGTTCTCGCAATGCGTTATCTCGCAGACGGAGGAGCACGAATGAGTGCACGGCACAATCAGGTCGCTGGTAAGGCGAAGGAATTCCAAGGTAAGGTCACTGGTGACAAGGATCGGGAAGCTGAGGGCAGGGTTCAGCGTACCCAGGGAGACGTCGGCAAGGCCGTTGACGACACGATCAAAGGCGTCAAGGGTGCGAGTAAAGCTGTGGGAGACAAACTCTCCGGCCGTTAGGCGCCAGCTCCCGGGGACGTGACCAGAGCTGACGCGGCAGCACGGGAGGCGGTCCGGCCTTAGGCGACCACCTCTGATGACCTACTGGAGCACCTCGACCCGCCGAGCAAGTGCGCTTCCTACCGTCAGTCTCCAAGAGGAATGGGTAGCCGAGCGACCGGCGACGTCTCGCGGGCTTCTCTGCTACGACAGTCGTTCGCCCGGGGTGGGCCAAGCCGTTCTTACCAGGTTGGAGCTATCGCTTCGACCCAGTCGAGTTCAACCCCTGGGCACACGGGATCCGCGTCGGCACGTGTTCCGGCGGGACGCCGCCGAGGAGGGACGTGCGGATGGCCCCGTACTGGATCCGGCCCAACCCGGATTTACAATTTCGGATCGCCTGGACGCGTAGAGTCTTCTCCTCGGTCAGGCGGTCAGGAGGTTGCGCTCATGGCGGAGGATAACCGGTCTAACTACAGAGTGTATTGGCCGCCCGCGCCGGGGCCGTATGGCTGCTCGCTCGACTTCTACCGCGGCCCGCTGCCCAGCTGGGCAGTGAAGTTCTATGACTCTGAAGCGAGGGAAACGTTGAAACACGTGTGGGATGCACATCCGGGAAACCTAACGGCCGACATGCTGAGCACATGGGTGGCGTCTCTGACGGAACCCAAGGTCGCCCGCGAGATCGTAGGGAAAATGGCAGCCAAACACCCAGAGTTATTCGTCCCCGCAAGTTCGTCAACCTGACGGATTCGCGGTTGGCTGCTGAACGTCAGTGCTTACTGAGAGGCGGCGCTTCCAGCCCTTGCCGCTGAGGACATCGACGGCTCTTTTCCCGAGCGGAGTTCCAGGCTCGTCGAGGGTGTGTCGCATGTCACGTTCGATGTGCGCCCTGACGGCGCCACTTATTCTTGGTGGATGCGGGGCCTCAGGGATGACTCCAGCATCAACCGGCGCAATCACGCCGTCGGCGTCATCGATAGCCGGCACCTTGATCAACACCGGCGGATTCGTCGCGCTCGATGCGCAGGGGAATGTCTACGTCTCCTCGGGTGACGGCCCCACCCCTCGTGTCACCAAACTATCTTCCGCAGGTCAACGCCTGATGCGGTTTGTTGGCTTCTCCGCAAACGTCGGGGTGCAAGGCGTAGCTGTCGACAGTCGCGGCTATGTCTATGCCGCCGACGAAAGCGCCAACGACGTGGTGAAATTTTCGCCAACCAGCAAGATCGTAGCCAAGGTCGGCGCGGGGAAGATCAGCCAACCAGGCGGGCTCGCGGTCGACACGCACGACTCGCTATACGTGGCGGATGAGGGGGGCAACGCAATCGAGGTCTTCTCTTCCACGGGCGTGCTGATCCGCAAGATCCTGGGTGATTTCATCAAACCACGCGGCGTCGCGGTCGACACCCTCGGACAACTCTATGTGACCGACCACGACAACAATCGTCTTGAGAAACTCGACCCGCGCGGGCGGCGGCTGGCCACCTGGGGTAATGGCATCAGTGGCGTGACGCTCAATTACCCGATCGATGTTGCTCTGGACGCCCGCGGCGATGTCTATGTCACCGATCCCGGGGACTCTGCACTCAAGAAGATTTCGGCGAGCGGGAGGCTGCTGGCGACATGGCTGGCTGCCGGTGCTTACAACCCGATCGCCGTCGCGGTGCAGGCTGATGGCAGCACCTACGCAACCGAAGATGACCCGACTGGCACGTCCGCCCGAGTCATCAAACGATCGCCAGCCGGTGAGCAACTCGCTGTGTGGACGTGAGTCGGGTCTGCAGTGTTGCCTGACCAGGATCAGCAACCCATTGATCTTGGCATCGCGGTCGAGCGCGAATGCCGCCTCCGTGAACCCCCTTCGCACCAAGTCGGCCGCCCAAGTCGCGAGCCAGGCACGGACTTCCTGTTAGTTGTAGTTTGCCGCTCGGTTGGGCGATCTGGAGCGATCAGACGAAGCGCGTCAGCATCAACTCAGGAGGTAGGGAGCCATGGCAGAGACACGGGTCAGTCGTCGTCACGTTCTGATAGGGGCAGGCGTAGCCGGTGCTGCGGGTTTAGCGGCGCTCACACCGAACGCAATCGTAGCCAGGGCCGACAGCGGGGAGGACCCCCTCGTGGGAGCATGGAAGGGAACCGCCGCACTCACAGGAGTACCGAGCTTCGGCACGTTGCTCAGCTTCGCCTCCGGCGGGAGCCTCGTGCATTCGGCGTCGGTCGACTTGCAGAACACAACCGCCGCTCCGAATCTCTCGACTCCGAGTTACGGAGCCTGGAAGCGCGCCGGCTCCGGAGAGTATTCGGTCAAGTTTTTCTTCTTCACTTTCGACACCCTGACCAACCCTTCCGGGAGCGGCGAGGTCAGGGAGCGGATCACCGTCGATGGAGACCAGCTGCATGGCACGATTGAGGTCACCATCTTCGACGCGACGGGTGCGGTGGTTTTCACTGATAATGGAAATCTCACCGCACATCGCGTTCAGGCAGACGACTAACTGGTAGCGGCTGCCTAGCTCGGCTTTTTGGGCCTCTCGAGCGGGAACTCGACCACCTCGAGATCAGCTCCGGTGTGCTAATTGCACGCTGGAGTGCCTCGGCGTCTCGATTTATGGGGGTATCCCGCGGCTTGTGCCTGAGTGCGGCGAGAATGAGTCGACGATGGGCGTGCAGACATTCCTGTTTACCGACATCGAGGGATCGACTAGGCTGGCCACGGCGCTAGGCGATTCTTGGCCAGCCGTCCTGTCCGACCACCACCGCATCTGCCGGACCGCATTCGCGCGGCACGGCGGCGAGGAGTTGGGCAGTGCCGGCGACGGCTTCGCGGTGGCCTTTGCCGACCCGGCCGCCGCGCTGGTGGCAGCCGCGGAGGTCCAACGGGGTCTAGCCCTCCACGATTGGCCGGTAGGAGCGATGGTGCGCGTCCGAGCCGGCCTTCACACGGGTACGGCAACTCGAGGCGAAACGGGCTGGGTGGGACTTGCAATACACCAGGCGGCTCGCATATCCGCGGCAGCACACGGCGGGCAGGTGCTGCTCTCGAGCGCGACCGCCGACATGGTCACGCAAGCGCTGCCTGCAGGCGCAGCGCTTCGAGACCTCGGCCGCTACCGGCTGCGGGACGTCGGCGAGCCCGTGCGCTTGTTCCAGCTTCTTCTAGTAGGGGTCGAAGACGACGTCCGATTGCCCCGCTCGCTCGATCCGGCTCGTCACAACCTGCCCGAACAGCTCACCACCTTCGTCGGGCGCAAGCGTGAATCGACGGCCATCAGCAAGCGCCTGACCGACACGCGACTCGTGACTCTCGTCGGCCCTGGGGGCGTGGGGAAGAGCCGGCTTGCAATACAGGTCGGTGCAGCTCTGATCGACCGCTATCGAGGAGGTGTCTGGTTGGTCGAATTGGCTCCGGTCAGCGAGAGCCGGCTGGTAGAGCTGGCGGTCGCGACCGCACTGAGCGTTCGCGACGAGCCGCTCCGGCCGCTGCGAGAGGCTCTGGCTGAGCGGATCGGGTCGGAGCCAACCCTGCTGCTTCTCGATAATTGCGAGCGCGTGCTCGACGGCGCGGCAGCAGTCGCGGTCGCGCTTCTCGCGCGCTGCAGCGGTCTCGTCGTCCTCGCAACAAGCGTCGAGCCACTTCGCCTTCCGGGCGAAGTCTTGGAACACGTCGGCCCACTGCCGATCGGTATTGGGCACGACCCGGACAGCGAGGGCGCAAGAATCAGCCCCGCCGCCCAGCTCTTCCTCGACCGCGCAGTGGCGGTCGATCCGACGTTCACCCTGGACGCGCGAACGATCGCGGCCGTGGACCATCTGTGCGAGCAACTCGACGGTCTGCCTCTCGCCATCGAGCTCGCCGCGGCCCGTGCGGCGACGCTCACTCCCGAGCAGCTCAATGACCGACTGAGTGATCGGTTCTCGCTGCTGGCTGCTGGTCCTCGCTCCGTCGAGGCTCGGCATAGCACCCTGCGGGCCGTGGTTGACTGGAGCGTCGCGTTGCTCTCTCCGGTTGAGCGCGTTGCACTCGACCGGCTCTGCGTGTTTCGCGGTGGATGCACCCTGGAGGCCGCCGAGGAGACAGTGGCAGGCGACGTCGTGGCACGGAACCACGTGGTCGATGCCCTTGCCGGACTTGTCGATCGGTCCCTCATCGTCGTCCAAGGCGCCGGCCGCGAGCGCCGATACAGCCTCTTGGAGACCATCAGAGCCTACGGAGAGGAGCGGCTCGACCAGGCGAGCGTCCTCGTGGCGGCGCGTGACCGTCACCTGTCCTGGGTGGCCTCTCTCGCAGCCGGCGCGGAACCCGAGTCGTCAGCGCGCGACCAGGGTCGTTGGTTCGATCGGCTAGGCGTCGAGTTTGGCAATGTACGAGCCGCGCTGGACTGGAGCGTATCGTCGCCCGAACGTGCCAGGCGTGGGCTCACGATCGCCAATCAGCTACTGAACTTCTGGCTGGCCCGAGGGCTGCGATACGAGGGCATCGCATGGGTCGAGCGGCTTGTTCGCTTAGCCGAGGCCGACCCAAGAGAACGCGTTGATGCTCTCTTCGGCGCCGGTCTGCTCGCGGGGTTCTCGTGGCCAGCAAGCGGACACCAGCTCGCTCGAGCAGCCACCGAGCTCGCTGGCGACGACCCGCTGGCTCGGGGGACCGCTGCAGTGCTCTGCGCGTTTCTGGATGTCTGCTCCGGCGACGTCGCAGCTGCCCGGCGCGCATGCAGCGAAGCGACGCAGCACGCTGGTCAGATCTTCGGTGACAGCCCCGCCGGACTTTGGTTCGGCGGCATCGCCGCCTTCGCGGCATTGCCTGAGGATCCTCGCGGCGCGTTGCAACAGGTCGCGTCGACAAGAAGGCGCTTCGAGGACGTCGGCGACGTCCATGTCGCCGGATTCTGGAGTTCCGTGGAGGGTCTGCTTCAGCATGCGATCGGCAATGACCACCTCGCGGCGACGGCGGTGACAGTCGGGCGTCAGATCGCCGACGATGTCCGCTGCCCGTCCTGCCGCAGTTACAACCTCACGGTTGGCTCGCTGCTGCCGGGGCTCCCCCTTTCCGCACGCGCTGCGGACGTCATGGAGGCGCTGCAGTTGAGCGATGCAATCAACGAGACGATGGATCGGGTGGAGGCATTACGCGCGTGCGTGGTGCTTGCCGGTGAGGCGAATCTGCATGACGGCGTCGCTCGCCTCGCTGGTGCTGTGGAGGCCGTCGCTCGGCAGGCCGGGTACGGCATGATCTCGCCTGGTCTGAGCGACGGTGTTGCGCGGGCCTCGGATTCCGCACGCGTCGGCATCGGCGCAGAGTTGTACGAGCAGGCTCGGGCGAGCGGCGCCGCCCTTGGCTATCCTGAGGTGGTGGCGCTCGCCCGGGCCTTGTGCGAAAAGCATGGCTAAGCGCACCTGTGCGCTACCAGCCCTCGGTTCTCCGAACACATTGGTTGGAAGCCCTGACGCACCGTACGATGGCAGAAGACCTAGTCACACGCCGACCTCGACAACCTAGTCGTGCTCTGCCGGGGAGCGCTCGTTTGATCGTCATCGCCCCGGAGGTGCCCATTTCTAGATCAGCTCTGGTGTGTTAATTGCACGCTGGGGTGCGCGAAGGTGATTGGACTCGGCTGCGCTGTGTTTGGCGGCCCGTTTCCCGCTGACGCGTCAATCGCGTACCCCTGGGCAGGTATCCGCCGTTATCGCTTGCATCAATCCAATTCGTGCCTCGCAGAGGCCGGGAGAGCGACGAGATGCGGATCACCGACACGCGCACCTTCGCTCGATCGGGGGCCCTGGTTCTTCTCGTGATCGGCATAGCGGCGTGCGAAGCGAACAGGACAGGCTCGTCTGCGCCATCAGCGACGACGATCCCCGCGGTTTCTGCCTCGGCCTCCGGAACACCATCCCCGGTGATATCGCCAACCCCAAGCTCAATGGCAGGCTGGCTGACCTTCAGCAGCGTCTCGGGGAAGCTCTCATTCCGATACGACCCAGCATGGAAGCCGACTGAATGCCCCTCGAATGATGCCCCGCTTGTTGACTTTGCTCCAAACGTGTGTGGGCAAATTGAACCCTCGCTCTGGATTGATTCGACGCCGATCTCCCAATCACCCAGTGACGATGACCTGAGATGCGATCCAACCCAACCCCCAGCCCCTTCGTCGAGCGTGACGGTCGATGGTGTCGCGGGTATTAGGGAGTACATCGACTACTCCGCATCCGCGTACCAGGACTGCCGACACCCCGTAGAGCATGCGCTGGCCTACAGGTTCTACACGGGCGGCCGGGCCTACACAGTCATGTACCTTTACATTCCGAGCGAGGGAGTCGAGAAGACGAGCGAAGTTGATCAGATGGTTCAAACACTGAAGTTTTCAGCGTAGTTCTCAGCGAACCCCAGGTACCCGAAGGACCGTAGTGACTCTGTATCGGCAGCCAGGAGGAATAGTCAAGACCTGTGGATTGGTGTGCCACGATGAGGTGGCAAGATCAGTTGCGTGCACTTGCAATACGCGTTCAGGATCACCAACCAGGGAATTATCGTCGGGGATGGCATCCTCCCCAACGCCACATACATGAGTACCTGCTCGTCCCGAACCACTAACTGGATCTAGTGCCCGTAGAGGCTCCTTCTGGTGTGTTAATTGCACGCTGGGGTGAGCCACCGTGATCGGCCGCGAACAGACCTACGTCGAGGTGGATGCGCGTTCCACCGGCTCAGCACGAGCCTCCTTGCACTTCAATCAGAGCCGGCGGACATTAAGGTGCGCATGGTCGGTGAGTTGTACCGGCAAATCACGAGGCCGAACCGACCCATCGAGCAATGGACCCAAAACTGCTGTCTGTGCTGCGACGGCTGCCTGGAGCAGCTGGTGAGATCGCACGACAACGTCGAATCCGGCATTCCAGAATGTCGTGGCGGGCTCATTGGGGAAGGACGTGGGGACCGCCACCATCGGGAGACCGGTGGCTTGCTTGGCTCGGAGCCCTGCTAGGAGAAGGTAGTCCAGCGGAGCCGTCGACTGGACGAGCAGTGCATCGGCGCCAGCGGCTGCGTAACGGACGAGCCGTTGTACGGCCTCCTCCACACCGGCGTGGAACACGAGAGCCTCAGTTCGGGCAATCAACAGCGGTCTCACCGTCGATCCACGTGCCGAGCGCGCCGCCGCGATCTTGGCCTCAAGTACCTCCGGCGGCTCGAGCCCCTGGCTACGGACATCATCCATTGCGTTGCGCTTCGGGAACACCTTGTCCTCGATGCAGATCGCGGTCACCGTTGTGCTGTCAATGTACTGCCGGGCTACGAATGCGACGCTGCCGGCATCGCCATAACCGGTATCGCAATCGACGATCACCGGCGTGGACTCTGCGGCGAAGCAGCACTGTCGCGCGACCTCCATCATTTCTGAGGCGAAGAGCAGTGAATTGTCCGGACTGGCTTTGAGGGAGGCGGACACACCGAAGCTGGAGAGCCATATCCCGGGTGCGCCGGCTCGGGCCGCCATGCGGGCGCTGAGCGCATCGTGGACGCCGATCCATATCGACCCCGTTCGGAACGCTACTTGATCGCCGGTCACGCGCCAAGAGCCACACGGATGCCGCCGAGGACGTGCTCGGCGATGGCCTTTTGACTCGACGCCGTCCAGCCCGCAATGTGCGGCGTCAGGAGCACCTGGTCGAATTGAGCGAGTGGGTCGGGGAGCGGGGGCGGCTCCACGGTCCGCACGTCGAGTGCCGCCCCGGCAAGGTGCCCTGAAAGCAGTGCCGCGGACAGAGCCACTTCGTCGATGAGTCCGCCTCGGGCAGCGTTGATGAGGATCGCACCGGGTGGCATGAGCTGAATTTCGTGGTGGCCGATAAGCGCGCGCGTCTCGTCGATAAGAGGCACGTGCACAGTGACCACCAAGGAGCGCGGCAGCAAGTGCTCCACTGTCACTCGCTCCACGCCAGGTATCGCTGGTGCAAGCGCAAGCGCGTCATATCCCAGCACCCGCATTCCCAAGGCCAGCCCCAGTCGGCAGACCTCGGAGCCCGTGGCACCAAGTCCGATCACGCCGAGAGTCTGACCCTTCATTTCAAGACCGACCCGGCCCCGCCAGAGCCCCGCCCTCAGCTCGCGATCGGACCGTGGAAGGTGACGCGCGACCGCCAGCATTGCGCCCATGACGTACTCGGCCACGGCTCTGCTGTTAAGGCCGCCGCCATCGACCAGCGAGATGCCGTGACGCTGCAGTGCCAAGGTATCGATGTTGTCGAGACCCGATCCGAGGCGCCCGATGGCACGAACGCTGCTCGCAGCCTGCAGGAGTTCCTCATCGACGCGGGTTCGGTTGCGCACCACCAGCGCCGAAGCAGAAGCAGCTTCGATGAGCAAGTCCGAGCGTCGCGACCATAGGTTGGGCATGTAATCCAGGTGCTCGTCTTCCCGCGCTGCCGGCAAAGCTGCGTTCAGCTCTTCGCAGATGAGGATCCTCATCATGTCGCTCAGAAGAACTTGATGACGATGACCGCTACCTGGTCAGCGGCGCGGTCGATGCGGTCGGCAGAACTCTTGAGGTGACGATAGATCTCGCGCGCTTTGAGAACATCGGGACTCAACTCTTGGTCGAGAAGCTCCGCGATAGCCTCGTGATACGCCTTGTCCACCCGGTTCTCAGCCCGCTTCGCGCGGACGGCGTGCTCAGTGGCAAGGCGGGGATGATCGAGCAACTCGGAGATCGCCATACGGAGATGGTGAGCACCCTCACGCAGGGAGGCGACCATGGCGTCGAGTTTGTCGGGTACGGCCATCTTGTAGATGGACAGCTCCACCACGGTCTCGTTGGCGGCGTCGACGACATCGTCGATGGTGCGCGAGAGCGCGAATATGTCTTCGCGGTCGAACGGTGTGGTGAACGTTGAGAGCAGCTCGTCGATAAGCAAACGTCGCACCTGATCGGCGCGCTTCTCCAGTCCGTCGAGCTCGTCGACCATCGCCCTGGTGACCCTATGGCCGGGCCGAAGGCGAGATAGCGCCTCGGTGGCCTGCTCACACAAATCGGCCTGCTGGACAAGCAACTCCATGAACCGCCGGTCGTTGGGCCGCAGCAGCCGGGCGATGGAGTGACGCCAGCGGATGGTGGCGTGCCGCACCTCCGCCACCGGGTGCTCGCCGGCGGATGTCATGACGTAACCGTCTCGGCGACAGGAATGACCCTGCATGCATCGGCAGGGAAACAGAGCCGCAGCTCCGACCCGAGGGCCAGTGGTATGTCGGAGAAGATCTTGACGCGCGCGTCTCGGCCGCCATCCACCTCGTATTGCCAGCGGTCGCCGTGATATGCGCCCTCGATCACTCGGACGGTGAGGTCATTGCCCTCCGAGATCTCATCCGCACCGAGGATGCGCATCGATGTGGGCCTTATCAGTGCATGGCCGCTTCCATTGAGCACACCGTGAGACTTGCCGATGACCGTCCAGCCCGGGCCGCTGACCCGGACGACGTCGTCATCGAGCTTCTCGACCGTACCGGTCATGACGTTGACGACTCCAAGGAATTTAGCGACGAACAGATTGGTCGGCCTCGAATAGATGTCGACAGGCTCGCCCACCTGCTCGATGCGGCCCTCGTTGAGTACGATCATCTGCGAGGCCATGCTGAGCGCCTCGACATGGTCGTGGGTCACGTGGATTGCGGTGATGCGTAGCCGCTTGATGAGTCGCACCAGCTCCTGCCGCATTTCCTCACGCAGACCGGCATCCAGCGAGCTCAGCGGCTCATCCAGGAGCAACAGCTGCGGTTCACTGACGATCGCCCGCGCGACAGCGACGCGTTGCTGCTGACCTCCCGACAGCTGGTGCGGGTAGCGATGCGCCTCGTGCTCGAGGTGGACCATCTCGAGGGCGGTCATCACCTTGGTGCGAATGTCTGCTTTGGGCGCATGGCGCACGCGCAGCGGGAAGCCAACGTTGTCGGCCACGCGCATGTGCGGCCACAAAGCGAAGTCCTGAAAGATCATGCCGAGGTCGCGACGCTCAGGGGGAACGTTGATGCTCTGCTCGCGCGAGAAGACGATGCGGTCGTTGAAGCGGATGGTGCCGTCGCGCGGCGTGTTCAGCCCTGCAACGCTTCGCAAGATGGTGGTCTTGCCACACCCGGAGGGACCGAGCAGCGCTGTGATCGTTCCGGAAGGCACCGTCAGGGTCACGTCTTCGACCGCTGTCTTCGAGCCGAACGAGCAGGAGAGATGTTGGACCACCACTTCCATGCTCAGAGCCTCCGGGCGGCGGCGAATGACGACTGGGTACGCCCCCCCGGCCGAAAGAGGACGTTGATGACGATGACGACGATCAGGACGAAGCTGATGGCGAGCATCATCATCGCGGTGCCGGTGCCGATGTTGCCGAGGTCGCCGAACTTCTGAATCAGCGAGACTCCGAGGGTCGGCTCACCAGGCGGGTAGAGCATTTCAGACATCGCCAAATCGAACATGACGATGACGAAGGTGAGCAGCCAGACCGAGACGATTGACTTCTTCATCAACGGCAACACGATTCGGAACAGCAGGGTGAGCATCCTCGCTCCCGAGACCTGGCCGGCATCGATCAACGATCCGGAGATCTGTTGCAGACCGCTGAGATGAAGGCGAACCGCCATCGACACCTGCTGCCCGATGTAGGCGAGCAACAGCAGCACCAGCGAGCCGTAGATTGCGATGCCGATGCTGTAGAGCCAGTCCTGGTTGAAGGCAAAGACGTAGCCTGCGGCCATGACGATGCTGGGCACCACCATGCTGACAACGGTGAGTTGGTTAAGCACGATGCGGCCGAAGCCTCGCCAGCGGAAGATCATGTAGGTCACCACAAGGCTGAGCAACGATGTGAGTGTTGCCGCTTCCACCGAAAGCTGGACGCTGCGCCACAGGGCGCCGAGGCCGAGGTTCAGGTCGGCGAGAACCGACGCGTAGTTCTGTAGCCCGAAGTTACTGGCCACAAGCCCGCGGCCGATGTTCTGCATCAATGAGATGCTGATCGATGCAGTGAAGGGAGCACCCAGTGCGACGGCAAACACCACAATGGTGCCGGTCAACGCCGGGTACTTCCATCGGCCGAGCTGGATATGGGACGGGCGGTGGCCGCGCCCGGTGATGACCTGATACGACCGCCTGCGCAGCAGCAGCCCCTGGACACCCAATGCCGCTCCCATGCTGAGCACCAGAAATGTGGACATGGCAGCGGCCAGTGGGAAGTTGATCGGGAAGCTCGACACGTAGTTGTAGATCTCCAGGGTCATCAGCGGGAAGCCCGCCTGCTGACCGATGGTGGCGGCGATGCCGAAGTCCGAGATGACCTCGGCAAAGACCAGCAGCAGGCCGGCGAGCAGAGCAGGACGGAGCAGCGGGATGACCACCCGCACCCAGGCCCGGAAACGTCCGGCTCCGGAGACTCGTGCCGCCTCCTCGTACTCGGCGCCGATCGACTGCAGCCCGGCGCTCGCGGCGAGGTACACGAAGGGGAAGAGCTTGAAGGTGAGCACGAGCGCGATCCCCCACGGGCTGAAGAACGACGTTGCGAAGGGGTTCTGGTGGCCGAGCGTGAGGTCGAGGAACCCCCCACGCTGCATGAGTGCCGTCCAGCCCAGCGACACCAGATAGGAGGGGGTGAAGAAGTTCACCCAGATCAGTGCTTCGAAGACGCGCCGGCCGGGCAGGTCGGTGCGGTTGAGCAAAACCGCCAGGGGGATGCCGATGGCGCTGGCGCCAACGCAAACGACTAATCCGATGACGATTGAATCGAGGATGGCGAGGTAGTTCGACCGCGCCGCGAAGGTGTCGCCGAACGGCTGGAACGGCGTCTGCCCGGCGGGAAACATCGCCTGGATGAGCAGCATCGCCAGCGGGAAGGCGATGAGCACGACCAGGCAGGCCATGGCCACGCCGATGACGACGCGGTCGAGCCGCAACTGCCGCCGCCAGACACGCCCCGGGAGCTGTCGATTGAGCTCCGCCGCCGCGGCCTCGGCCATGTCCTACGAGGAGGCGAGCGTCTTGAAGCGCTGCTTGATGCTGGCCTCTTGTTGGGCCGCCTTGTTGAGGTCGACGATAGTCCAGTTGATCCCGCTCGATACCCGCTGCGGGTCCTGCGTTACACCGGGCCGGATGGGAATGATCCACGCATCACCCGACACCCCCTTACCTGTCGCCGCGTCGCCGATCTCCGCGGTCTGGCCCTTCTGCGACAGCACGTAGTCGACGAAGGCCTTGGCGGTGGCCACGTTGGACGATTTGGCCTCGATTCCGATGACGTCGCCTTGGAGAACGACCCCACTGGTCGGATAGTTGACGCCCAGCGGAGCGCCCTTGGCGACCGCATCGTAAAAGGCCGCCGAGTCCTGCGCCAGGGCGATCTGGCGACCCCCTGACTCCACGGCGGCGAGCGTGGGCGTGTTGGTCTTGTAGACCTTCAATCCGTTATGAAACAAGGAGGTGAGGAACTGCCAGCCCGGCCCGTCGCCCATCCGCTGGAGGATGCCGAAGATGGCTCCGTACGATGGCCCGCTGAAGGCGGGGTCGGTCATTGCGATCTGGTCCTTGAACTGCGGCTTGAGAAGGTCCGGCCAGTCCACCGGTGCGGTCGATGTCGACAACGCTTTGTTGTTGTAGATGAAGGGGCCCGCCCCACTGAGGCCGATGGCCGTGAACAGTCCGGCTGGGTCGCTGACCTTGAGAGCAAGATCGGACATGCCGCTACGCTGCGCGGAGAGGTACGCCTGCAGACGCCCCTGTTGGCCGAGGCCGGCCATGCCCTCAGCATCCGACAGGAGGTAGACGTCAGCCTTGGGGTGCGAGGCTTCGGCCTCGATGCGCGCCAGAACCACGCCGGCGTCATCGTTGTAATTCTTGACCTTGACACCGGTGCTCTTACCGAAAGCGTCGGCAACCTGCTGAGCCGTGTCGGTGGAGCTGTACAGTTCCAGCGTTCCTCCGACAGTGCCGCCACCCGATGGGGCCGGGGTGCTCGATCCACACGCTTCGAGCAAAAGCCCGATCGCCGGAAGACTGAGGCCGGCGGCCAATCCGTTGAGGATCAGCTGCCTCCGCGACATTGATCGAGAGAAGAGCCAGTTGTCATGGCTCGCGCTATCGTCCACGCGCCGCACCTCCGCGATTCCGCCAGCACTGTTCAGACGTCGCAATCTCCCTCGGCGGCTTTTGTTGAAACAGTTGCTACAAACGAATGTGTACTACTACCCACGCGGAAAGTCAAGAACTTATTAAGAGATCCCGACTGTGCGGGTGACGATGTGGACGGTGGCAGCGATGATCAATGCCAATGGCAGAGTGACCGCCCAACTGGCGGCCATTTCGCGGACGATACCCCAGCGGATGGCCGAAGCGCGGACGCTGAGACCGACGCCGACCAGGCCACCGTCGATGGTCTGGGTGGTGCTGACGGGTGCCCCGAAACCTGCGAGCGCCGCCACCACTGCCCCCGCCCCAATCTGTGCGGACATCGCCTGGATGGGACGTAGCTTGACCACGCCGAAGCCGATCCGTTGAGCTAGAGACCAACCGCCCAGGGCGGTGCCCGCAAAGAAGCTGAGAGCGGCGCCGGCAATGGGCAGCGCGGCGCTAAACCGCGGCGGACCAGAGGATGTAAGGGCGACGGCGACGGCGATCAGCCCCACCGTTTTCCCAAGGTCATTCGCACCATACGCAAACGCCTGAAGCGCCGCCGCGATGTACTGCCCCCGCGCTAGGCGGAGCACCTTGCGATATGCCATGCGTCCGAGCATCCGCCGGGCGACCGAGAAGATGGCGAGACCCAGGGCGCCTCCCGCCAGGATAGAGAGCGGCATAGCGAGCAGTACCCGCCCGGCACCCGACCAACGAACGCCACCGCCCCCACCGACGCTGGCCCAGCCGAGCATGGCACCCACGAGCGCGAGGGTCATGCTGGTCGGGATGACCAGCCGCCACGACAGCCAGACAACCATCAGCGAGACCGCGACCACCACGATGAAGCCTGTGACGCCCTGGGCAGGCATGTCGACGATGCTGACGCCGACGGTCCGAGCCACTTCTGACCCGATGAGTACGGCGCCGAGAGGCACGAAGACGAGGAGGGCAAGGGCCGCTCGCGGCGAGATGAGCCGTCCCGATGTGAACGAGGCAAGGAGGTTGCCGCCGTCGTTGAAGCCCGACCCGACTCCATACACGCAGGCGGCTGCGACAAGCCCCGCAGCCTGGAGCGTCATGGCTCCAGGCGTGCAGCCTTCACCGATCTGCCGCGGGCGCGACCAGCGGACGCTCGTCGACGGGGACCGATGACCGCGCCCCCGCGTCGACGTCGAGCGATGACGCGGGCGCCTTGACGCTAGCGTTGCGGCTCGACTTGGAGGCGTCATGCAACCCTGCCCACACTGCCAGGAGAACCCCGAGGATTAGCAATGCGCCGCCAATGGAGTGGCCATCACCATAGTGGGTGGCGAAGAGCGCGACACCAAAGATGGCAAGGATCGCGACAATGGCCAGTGCGCCGTCGTCGACGAAGAGTCCCCAGACCTCCACCACCGCGGTGCGTAGCGCGCGGACGATGCCCTTGGGAGCAGCAGCCACTCTGACCGGTCGCCTGAGCAGTTGTACGAACGCGATCGACGCGAGCGCATACACCGCAATCAGCGGCAACAGACTCAGGTCAGCACCCCACCAATGGACGCCGATGCCTTCACCGGTAAAGAATGTGCCGAACGCCGTCAGCATGATGCCGACCACGTACTTCATGGTGTTCTCCGGCACCCGAGTCAGTGGATGACGGAACATGACGCCGGCGATTGCCACGATAAGCAGTGCTGCGACCGCCCCAATGGCTGCGGCGGGAATGTTCTGCAGCCCTCCGAGGGCGACGACGATGAACACCACCTCGAGGCCTTCGAGAAACACGCCGCCGAATGAGGTGCTGACGCCGACCCTGTCGACTCCCGAGCGCGAGCTCGCCGACGCCTCGAGCATCTCCTTGGTCTCCTCGAAGGTCTTGGCCTCATCGTGAAGGGACTTCAGGCCGCTAGAGCGGAGGATCGCCTTGTGGAGCCACTTCAGCCCGAAGAGCAGGAGAAAGACGCCGACCAGCGTCCGCGCCGCCTCGATGGAGACATGCGAGGTGATGGTCACGCCGAACACTGCGACCAGGGCCACCAGTGCGAGCAGGCCTAGCGCCAGGCCAAGAAACGCAGCCTTCCAACCCCTGAACAGGCCGACAGCGAGGACGATCGTGAGAGCCTCGACCCATTCAACTGCCGCCGCGAGCGCTGTGGCCAGCAGGACCAGAATACTCATGACCGGCTCCTTGTCGCGTCGTTACGCATGTCGAAATGTTACGTATGCTACATTGTACGCCTGTTCCGGGTCTAAAGAGCGCCGAGCGCTACTCGGTCAAGCCCCGGTCGCGCGGCCGCCCTGCACTGCCCTGAGGCGACGCCTGCGCGGTGAGCGGCGTTGGGATGCGCCGCTGTCGACAAGTTCGGCTTTGGCCTGCTCCTCGAAGACACGTTCCTCAAAGCCCTCAAGGAGTCGTTCGCAGCGAGCCAGCCAGTCACGGGCTGACTCGCGGTTGGGAGCGCCGAACCAGTCGCGCAGGTTGACCCGCTCGTACCAGTTCACAATCTTCTCGAACTCGATCCGGATCTCTTCGGCCTCCTCGTACGTGAAGTTCTTCCGGAAAGTCTCGAATTCAATCTCCTTCTGGAAGTTGACCTCGCAGTTCTCGATGATCTCCTGGTAGTGCTTGGCCGTCTGCTCGCGGAACTCCGCAATCAGCTTCTCTCGTTCCTCAGCGGACAGCCGCCCCAAGGACAGTAGGTGGTAGCTGCCACCTGAGGACTCCAACTTGGCCAGGATGGGTTGCAGTTCACGTCGGATGGTGGGGGTTTCGGGAAAGACACAGACCGATTGCTGCAGATATACCGCACCCATCTTCTTCAGCTGACGCCACACCGCCACACGCGCCGATGTCGGCTTGGTCGGCATCCGATAGACGAACGTGACGAAGCGCGTCGGACTCGTCATGATGACGCCGTTGAATGTAACACATGTTTCATAACCAACGCCGTGCGTGCCGGCGTCTTCTTGCAAGACGCTAAGCGTGCCAACCCCTCGTAACGGCCCGGGAACGGGCACCAAGGATTACCCGCTGCTGCTCGCCGCGCGTGTGATGCGCGCTTTTGGCTTCGGCTTCATCGCCGTCCTTGTGTCCGTCTACCTGTCAAACGGGGGAAGATCGGCCGCGGAAATCGGACTGCTTCTCGGCATTGCGCTTGCGGCGAGCGCCACGGTGGGGCTGGTCTTTGCAGCCGCATCGCGTCGTATCGGGCGCCGGTCATGCCTGGCCATCGCCGGACTACTCATGGCCGTCAGCGGATTGGCGCTGGCTGCCGGGAGTAATAGCTGGTGGCCATTCCTCGCTGCGGCCACAGGGATGATGGGAGCGTCGAACATCGACGCGGGCCCGTTCGCGGGCGTGGAGCAGGCAGTCCTGGCGGAATCGGTTCTACCGGCGCTCCGCAACATGGCTTTTGCACGCTATTCGCTGACCGGCGGCGTGGCTTCGGCGGCCGGAGGACTCGCCGCGGGATTGGCGACCACGCAGCCGCGCATTCAACTATTCCTAGCGATCTACGCGGTCACCGGGCTGCTGACGTCATTGCTGGCAATCGCGTTGTCCGCCGATGTTGAGAGCTCGCGAGGGGGCGGGGCCACCACGCGGCCGACGCCGCACCGGAGATTCGTCGCCTTGACCGCGCTGCTCGCCGTCGACTCACTCGGTGGCGGCTTTGTCGTCCCAGCTGTCATCGCGTTGTGGCTGCACGTGCGGTTCGGCCTGGGCGCGGCAACGCTTGGACCAGCCTTCGCCGCCATGTCGCTCGTGCAGGCCACGTCATCGGAGGTCTCAGGCCGACTCGCCAATCGCATCGGTCTGATCCGCACCATGGTATTCACGCATTTGCCCAGCAACGTGTTGTTGCTCCTCGTCCCGCTTGCGCCGAATCCTGGATTGGCCATCGTCCTACTTGTCGCCAGGGCCAGCCTGGCGCAGATGGATGTGCCGGCGCGCCAGGCCTACATCGTCTCCGTTGTAGCGCCAACCGAACGCGCAATGGCTGTCGCGACGATCGGGGCCGCACGCGGTTTCGCGCAGACCTTTGGACCGGTCCTGGCCGGGATAGCGATCCAGTCAATGGCCTTAGCCGCGCCATTCTTGATTGCGGGCGGCCTGAAGACGACGTACGACCTTGCCCTATATGCCGGGTTCCGAAGCCGCCGAGGTGACCATGAGTTGGGCTAGATGCGAGGCGCCGTCTTTGCCTCCGACCGAACCCGCGCGTCTGGCCAGCCCGGACGAGTCGCCTCTTCGACCGGGTCCACCAAACCTGCGCCGAAGCCCCCGGCACTGAAGCTGTTGAGGGCGAATGCACCCGCCTAACCGGGCGCACAAAGCACGCTGAGACAGGCTCCCGCGCGCCCCAACCTCGCCTATGTGACAGGACGCTCATGTGAGCGACGCGGCTTCCTGCGAGATCTTTCTGAGCTGGCGATTCGAACCCGCGGAGCGCACGTGTGGGTGGATCGTGGAGACGAGAGCAAGGTTGGTTTGACAACCTAGCGGCTGCTTGGTATACTTAGCGCAGCCTCTCAAATAGGATCCCAACGGGACCCAGAGGTCACGAGGAAACAGGCATGACTGACTACACCGACAACACCCGCAAGGCCACCGCTGAGATCGCGGAGGGCCTTCGTCAGACCACCGAGATCAAGCTGGCGGCCACCGAGGTCCTCAAGAGCCTCACCTCCATCATGGTTCCGCTCAGCGTGTTCGCGCTCCCCAACTCTGAGCAGCTGATTCCGGCCATCGACGCGGTGGTGGATCGCAACTTCGACATGGTCACCAAGCTTGTCGAGTGGCAGTACGAGTTCGGGATCGCCGCTCTCAACCAGCTGGGGTCCGTCGCCTCCAACTGATTCCGGCAGGAGCGCCAGCGCGACGCTGCGCGCTCCTGACCACAACCCTCGAGTTGAACGTGATGAGCTTCCCATACGCACCGTCCAGGAACTTGCTCCTTCAGGCACTGCCGCCACGCGAACGGGATACGTTGCTTGCCCATGTTCGCCCGACTGCTCTGTCCGTAAAGACGGTGCTCTTCGAGCCTGGCGAAGCGATCGAGTCGGTCCACTTTCCGCTGGACGGCGTCATCTCCCTGGTCACTCCGTTAGCCGACGGCATCGTCGAGGTGGCGACCATAGGGAATGATGGGATTGTCGGGGTGCCTCTCATCCCAGCCGGAGTTAGCTGCGTCCGAGCCGTATCACCGATGGGTGGTCATACGCTGCAGATGGGCGCAGCGACATTCCTTGCCCAGCTTGAGCGCTTGGACGCCTTCCGCCGGCTCGTCGAACGCTACGTGCTAGCACTCTTCGCGCAGATCTCTCAGGCGGCCGCGTGTAATCGTCTCCACGCCAACGAGCAACGGCTCTGCCGTTGGCTGCTCATGACCCATGATCGGGTCGGGACGGACACGTTCCCGGTCACCCAAGACGTCCTCGGGCAGATGCTCGGCACTCGGCGTGGGACCGTCACGTTGTCGGCCCAAGTCCTCCAAGCGGCGGGGCTGATCGCATATCACCGAGGGCGCGTCACCATCGTCGATCGAGAGGGCCTCGAATCCGCTTGCTGCGAGTGCTACGCGACCCTGAAGAATGGGCTGGGCCGCGCGCTCCCCCCCGGATAGCGCGCGCACTTGCCTGTCTTCGCGTCATATGAGCAGGCGGTAAGCGGGGTCCGCGAGGGCAATTTCACCCGCCGATCCAGCATGCGGAGCGGACCCACCAGTTTGCCGTTGTAGGAGGATCAAACTGTGCGAGGGATTGTTGCGGCATCAACGGCATTCGTCCGCGCGACAAACCGGCTGGAGTCAACGATCGGCAGGCATAGCGGCACCGTAAAGGGCAACTCCGACTCGTTGAGGTACTGATCCGCTTGCTCGTGCAGGGGTCGTTGCCGAGCGGACTCGGTCTGCTTACGCATCTTCTTCACCTGTCTTGTCCTGGGTTGATTTGGCCGGCCATTCCTCCCTAAGCCGGCACGCTTCTCCCGTGTGTCGGTCGAGAGTCTGATTGCGAGTGAGTCGCCGCCGGCGTGGGGTCGACGGCGACTCTCGCAGAGGAAAACGAGACTAGAGCTGGACGATGACCGACTTGGTCTCGAGGTAATGGGAAAGTACTTCCTCGCCCATCTCGCGGCCCCAGCCGCTTTGCTTGTAGCCGCCGAACGGCAGCTCCGCGCTGAACACGTTGTAGGTGTTGACCCACACAGTGCCCGCCTTGATCCGCTTGGCGAGCTTGTGGGCCTTCGAGATGTCCTTGGTCCACACTCCCGCGGCAAGGCCGTAGGGAGTGTCGTTGGCTTGACTCGCGAGGTCCTCGACGTCGCTGAACGGCAAGGCCACGATCACGGGTCCAAAGATCTCCTCGCGCACGACGACATCGTCGGGCTTGGTGTCCACCAGCACGGTGGGCTCCACGAAGTAGCCCGGACGGTCGATGGCGTGACCACCGGTCAGCGCGCGGTTGCCCGCTTGCTCGCCCTTGGCCAGGTACCCGGTGACCCGATCGAACTGCTCACGTGACACCAGTGGGCCCATCTCCGTGTCCGGATCCATACCCGGCCCGACCTTGATCTTCTTGGCCGCCTTGGCGACACCCTCGACAACCTCATCGAAGCGGTCCTGCTGGACGAAGAGACGGCTCCCCGCACAGCACACCTCGCCTTGGTTGAAGAAGATCCCCTGTGCAGCGCCGGCGATGGCCGCGTCGATGTCCGCGTCGGCAAAGATGATGTTCGGCGACTTGCCGCCGAGCTCCAGCGAGACCTTCTTCAGGTTGCCCGTGGCAGCCTTGGCGATCAGCCTGCCGACCTCGGTGGAGCCGGTGAACGCGACTTTGTCGACGCCCGGATGCGCAGCAAGGGCGGCGCCAGCGGTCTCGCCGAATCCGGTGATGACGTTGACGACCCCGTCGGGGAGGCCGGCCTCGAGCATGAGCTCACCCAATCGCAGGGCCGACAGCGGCGTCTGCTCGGCAGGTTTGAGGACCACGGTGCAACCCGTGGCCAGTGCCGGACCCAGCTTCCACGCGGCCATCAGCAGCGGGAAATTCCAGGGGATGATCTGGCCGACGACGCCGACCGGCTCGCGCAGCGTATACGCATGAAATTCGGCGCCGGGCATGTAGGGCACCGACGGGTTGATGGTGCCGCCGTTGAGCTTACTGGCCCAGCCCGCCATGTACCAGAACAGGTCGGCGGCGAGCGGAACATCCGCCGCGCGGGCCACGCTCAGCGCTTTGCCATTGTCGAGGCAGTCGAGCTCCGCGAGCTCGTCGGCATGCTCGGTGATCAGGTCACCGATCTTGTGCATGATCCGCCCGCGTTCGGAGGGTGTCATGCGGCTCCATGGGCCCTGCTCGAAGGCGCGGCGGGCAGCGCGCACCGCGCGATCGATGTCATGCGCGTCACCCTCGGCGACACTGGCGAGGACTTCGCCGGAGGCGGGGTTGAGGGTGTCGAATGTTTTGCCGCTCTCGGCCTCTTCGAACTTGCCATTGATGAGCAGTGCTCGGGGCGACGGCTTGAAAAACCGAGTTCTCTCGGTTGGTCGGGTTGCAACAGCCATGGTGGGTACTCCTCCAACGGGTGAGTGCGCGTTTGGAGGGCCAAGAAGAAACGTGGAGGAACTGGCTGACAACCCCTGAGAAAGGTCGCCCTGACCGGCGCCTTGACGGCTCTCGTCTCGGTCCTGGGACGATCACAAAATAGCAGGTTGCACGATTAATTGTTGCGGCGCCGTGCTAGTATGATGAGGCGATCATAGGTTCCCATCCACTTTCCGTTGTCGAAGCGGCCGCGAGGCTGCACGCCTCACCGGCCTACGTGCGCCGGTTGCTCGCCAGCCAGCGACTCTTCGGCATCAAGGTCGGCCCGGTCTGGGGCGTCTACGCAGAGGACGTGGAAAGCTTCATGCGCGGGCGCCGTCCTCCCGGTCGACCCCGCAAGGCTGCGACACGCCCCATCGACGAGGAGGACACGCGACATCGCATCACCGATGAACGCGCGGCAGCTGGGACTGACGATGCGCTGTTGAAACCGAAGACGCTGACTTCCTCGTAGCGAAGCGCCTGCCGCCTCGACAGCCACTGATAGGACGAGGCCAACGACGCGCTCAGTCGATCCGCTGGGTCGTGATCGCCGCTCAACCAGCGGTCCCGTCGCTCAACCCTCAGCTAACAAGGTTGCACGCTATGGTGCGCCACGATCAACTCTCTTAGCCAACCGTGCCGCCTGGAGCCTGCATAGGTCGTGCAGGTCCGTGATCGCCGGAGCAGATCGGACTCAGGCCGGCATGGTCATTCGGCAGCGCGCACACGCCCTTGCCAGTGATCGGCATCGCCATTGGCATCAGACAAGCCACTTGTGAGTCGGCTTGGACGCGACATTTTGCAATGTGTGTGGTCCAAATGCCTTATCTGGTAAGGGAAACGCGGAGCGAGAGGGATTCGAACCCTCGTGGCGGGTTACCCCCACCAACCGCATTTTCCAGACCGTCCGAACGGGGTGCAGGGAGGGGCATTGGCGGGCACCGCGTAGGAGGCTTCTGGCCAGCCGCAAAGTGAGGCGGGTACGCTGGCGTGCAGACGAGCGCCATATGACGTTGTCACAGTCAGCGCGCCGCGCGGGAGCGACCGTTCGTGACCGCCTGTTACAAGTAGGGCAACCAGGATGGAAGAGGCCGTCATCGTCAGCGCCGTCCGGACGCCGGTGGGCACGGTGGGGGGCATATTCGTCGAGGTTCCGGCGACGACGCTCGGTGCCACCGTTGTGGAGGAGGCCATCCGACGCGCCGGCATCGACGCCGACCAGGTCGAGGAGATCCTAATGGGGAACGTGCTACAGGCAGGCCTCGGCCAGAACCCGGCGCGGCAGGCGGCGTTAGGGGCCAATCTGTCGACGGCCGTCCCAGCCATGACCGTCAACAAGGTGTGCGGCTCTGGATTGAAGACGGTGGCATTAGCCGCTCAGGCGATCCGCCTCGGCGATGCCGAGTGCATGGTGGCGGGTGGCATGGAGAACATGTCGCGGGCGCCATACCTGATGGACAGCGGGCGTTACGGCTATCGCCTCGGCCATGGGCAGCTTGTGGACGTGATCATCCGGGACGGACTCTGGTGCGCCTTCACCGACTGCCATATGGGCATTACCGCAGAGAACGTGGCCAAAGAATGGGAGGTGAGCCGGGCCGATCAGGATGGCTTTGCGGTGGCCTCGCAGCGGAAGGCCGGCGACGCGATCAAAGCGGGCCGGTTCAAGGACGAGATCGTTCCCGTGCCGGTAGCGCGCCGCAAGGAGACTGTTCTGGTCGACACAGATGAGCATCCGCGTCCCGCCACCACTCTGGACGTCCTGTCGGGCCTGCGCTCTGCCTTCACAAAGGACGGTACCGTCACGGCCGGCAACGCAAGCGGTATCAACGACAGCGCAGCTGCCATGGTGGTGATGAGCGCATCACGCGCCAAGGCCCAGGGCCTGACTCCGCTGGCCCGGATCCGCAGTTACGCCAGCGCCGGGGTGGAGCCTCGCATCATGGGGATCGGGCCGGTACCGGCGGCGCGGAAGGCCATGGACAAGGCCGGCGTCGGTGTTCGTGACGTCGATCTCTTCGAGCTCAACGAGGCCTTCGCCGCTCAGTCGGTGGCAGTGTGTCGGGAGCTGGCCGTCCCTGAGGACAGGGTCAACGTCAACGGAGGCGCGATTGCGCTGGGCCATCCGATCGGTGCCAGCGGGACACGCATTCTCACCACGCTCCTGTATGAGATGGCGCGCCGCGACGTGGAGCTGGGCATT